>ERZ772909.589-NODE-589-length-21967-cov-11.942178_pt1 | contig 21967 bp, 12 predicted proteins | sample MGYA00511137_ERZ772909 | MGnify/ENA primary metagenome ERZ772909 (study PRJEB29015, sample SAMEA2738095) | human oral metagenome | biome: human oral; feature: human-associated habitat; material: saliva | place: China | collected 2270 ... | reverse complement strand
GCCTGATCTGTTCACTCTCAAACAAAGAACGCGAGTAATCCTGAACAGCGATAGCGCTAAGTTGCGTAATAAGATCACTAACCTCACGACGTCTAGCATCAGTAGCATTAGACGGTAACTGTTCATATTTTGTGCGGCCAAGTATTTCTACCGCAGCATCAAACGCTTCCTCGTGAGCAGCAGTCTTTTCTTCACCCCAGTTTTCGCGCAACACCTGAGCTTGCAGCCGGTGCAGCATAGTCAAGCTCTTACCATCATCAGCAGACTGCTGTACCACGCTCATCCTCACAAGCCTGGTCAATGCACTATGCGCATTCTCGTCAGCAATATCAGGAACGTTCTCTTCCAGATCAGAGCTATATGCATCTGTCGATAATGGATCTATCCAACGCGTTGGCACACCTGATTGAGCAAGCACTGCAAGCCCGTCAAGCTGACGACGCGCAACTTCACGCTCATCGCCCCCAAGTTCCTTAAGCGCTGCATCCACGGCCATAAGCAAAGCTTTATACACTTCTTCAGTATAAGAATCACCTCGGACAGGTTTAATAACTCTACTGCTACTATAGCGCTTTAAACGCACCAGGTATTTTTTAAGTGTCCAATCTTCTGCACATGCAGTAGCTCCAGCCTGCGCAATAGCCAACGGCAAATCCCCAAGCTTTTGTGCTACAGCATCAGCAGCCTCAAGATCCTCAGAGTCTGTAATTCGCAAAAGACACTTAATTGAGTCCTCACGAGAAAATACACCAACCTTGATTGACTCCCAGGATTGATTCTTCCAACCGCAATCATTTGTGGTAGTAACCACCACCCGCAGGCCGTCGCCGCGTGGAACTAACTTAATGAGATCGTTAATATCTTTAACATTATCAAAAACAATAAGCCTGTCACTAGGCTCGCCCGACTCTAAATGACTAAAGCATTGTTCAATTATCGATTCCTCATTTCTGCCTTGCGTCTCGATTCCTAGCCGACCAGCAAGCTCAATCAATCCACTTCGAACCTGTTCCTTAGAAGCCGCATCAATCCAAGCAACAAGGCTCCATTTCTGCTTCTCACACCATTGTGCAAGGTCAGAAGCCAACTGCGATTTACCACAACCCCGCATCCCAACCAAAACTACTCGCAGCCGAGGGCCTTCCTTTACTAGGTTACGCAGTCGCTCTCGTTCACCGCGCTCAATATAAAATGCGGCAATATCTGGACGCATCCCAAAAATAACCGGCTTCTGTACAGAGACATTGCTAGCTGTATCCGCAACTAGCCTTTCAGAAAGAACATCCATGCCTTTCTTAACATAACCTATTCCAGCGATGATTATTTCATCATTCTCTAAACCTTTGACAGTGTTTTTTAGAATTTCGTCAAGCTTATTGTCAAGGTCTTTAAGTGCCTCGATCTGGAATTTTGGTGACCAAGGGGCAAGCTTGACATACTCATCAACCGCAGCCTCAACAAGTTTATCAAAATAGGGCTCAAGTCGAGATTCAATATTTTTACGCCGCTGCCTAATATCACCCTGAAGTACCTCAGAGAAACTGTCAGGATCGTTTACAGCTAAAAGGAGTAACTCATCATTTTCAACAACTTTATCGAAAAGAATCTCAACCTCAGTAACAACACCCCCTAGCCGCTCCTCATCAATACCCTGAGCACGACACACCTCATACATGCCACGAGTCTTATATGCCAGAATTTCAGCAATCTGCTTAGCAAGTTGGCCATCGACATCACCGCCCCGTTTCATCCACCAAGACAGAATGCCGCATCCTTCTTTTACAACCTCGACAGAGTTAGCTTCTGTTACGTGGTCATTAGCTTGCAGAAGTACCTTAATTAAAGACGCACCAATGCCTAGCGTTATCGGAAGTAGAGGATCAGCCATATCTGCATATTACAAGCTCAAATACATCTAGGGCGGGGATCTCACCAGCCTTTTGCCCGAAATTGAGTCCAAAGAAGACTAAGCGCAGTATTCCGGGGAAAACCGCATGGCAAGTTGTTAATAACTTATACATGAGGGTAAGACAACGGTTGCCCGGGGCGATGAAAATCGCCCCGGGCAACGCTTGTTTGGTTCAGTTTCAGCGCAGCTGCGTGCGGCCAGCCGGGTTATGGCTGCGGGTCAGCCGGGTTATGGCTGCGGGCCAGCCAGCACACGGCCGCACAGCTGGCCGGTTTGAGCCGGTTTGGACCGCGCAGCGGGCTGGGTTGGCTAGGCGGTTAGCTCGGCTGCGACTAGCTCGGCGAGCTGCACGGCGTTTAGGGCAGCGCCCTTGCGCAGGTTGTCGCCCACTACGAAGAAGGCCAGGCCCTTACCCGGCGCGGCGGCCTGGTCAGCACGCAAACGCCCCACAAAAGTACCGTCACGACCCGCGCCGTCCAACGGCGTGGGCACCTCTACATAGGTCACGCCCGGCGCGTTCTCCAGCAGCTGGCGAGCCTGCTCCACACTGATTTCACGCTCAAACTCGGCGTTAATAGCTAGCGCGTGCCCACTGAAAACCGGGATACGCACACAGGTGCACGACGCCGCCAAGTCCGGAATCTGCAAAATCTTGCGTGACTCGTTGCGTAGCTTCTGCTCCTCATCGGTTTCGCCCGAGCCATCACCGGCGTCGCCACCAGCCCAAGCCACCGCGTTAAAAGCAATCGGAGCCACATAAACCTGGGGCTGGGGGAACTCAACTGCGCGGCCATCTAACGCCAGAGCCTCAAGGTTCTGGTCTGCCACTGCACGCACCTGACCAGCCAACTCGCTCACGCCAGCGCGCCCAGAGCCCGAAACCGCCTGGTAGGTAGACACCGTCAAGCGACGCAGCCCGGCGGCGTCGTGCAGCACCTTAAGCGCAGGCATAGCGGCCATAGTGGTGCAGTTAGGGTTAGCGATAATGCCCTTGGGACGCTGCGCCAGAGCCTGCGGGTTAACCTCGGCCACCACCAGCGGCACCTGCGGGTCTTTACGCCAAGCCGAAGAGTTATCCACCACCACAGCCCCGGCGGCAGCAAACTTGGGGGCGTACTCGCGCGAAGCGGTAGCGCCGGCGCTAAAAATCGCCACATCAATGCCGCTCAGATCAGCCGTAGCCACATCCTCCACGGTGATGTCCTGGCCGCGCCAAGTCACCACACTGCCCGCGCTACGCGCAGAAGAGAACAGGCGCAGGCTCTTAACCGGAAAATCACGCTGGTCCAGCATCGCGCACATAACCCGGCCCACCTGGCCGGTAGCGCCCACTACCGCAACGTTCACACCGTCGGCCACAAAAGCCGGCTTAGCCGCACCCGCGCAGCAACCCTGATTTAGCTCACTCATCGACCGGTACCTCCATATACCACGGCTTCAATCTGATCAGCATCCAAGTCAAAAGCGGTGTGAACAGCACGCACAGCGTCATCTAGACGGTCGTCGTCGACAACCACAGAAATACGGATCTCAGAAGAAGAAATTAGGTGAATGTTAATGCCCGCCTGGAACAGGGCATCAAACAGCTTGGCGCTCACCCACGGGTGCGAACGCATACCAGCACCCACCAAAGACAAGGTACCCACATTAGGGTTGAACTGTAGATCAGAGATCCCCAGCTCCTCCTTGGCGCCAGCTAGCACTTCCTGCGCGGCGGCGGCGTCACCCTCAGGGATAGTCAGCGAAATATTAGTGAAGCCGTTGCCACTGGTGGCCACGTCCTGCACGATCGTGTCAATCTGCACCCCGGCGCCAGCCAGAAGCGAGAAGATGCGGGCAGCGAAGCCAGGCTGGTCACGCACACCCACAATGGTTAGCTTGTCGTTGCTGCGGTCATGCGCAATTCCGGAGATGATAGGGGCTTCCACGGTGTCTTCCTGTTTGGAGGTGTGAATCCAGGTGCCTTCCTTGTCTGAGAAGGAAGAGCGTACGTGCAAGGGCACGTGGTAGCGCCGCGCGAACTCCACGGCGCGTAGGTGCAAGATCTTGGCGCCGTGCGCGGCCAGTTCCAAAGTCTCCTCACTAGAGATGGAGGTGATGCGCCGGGCGGTGGGAACAATGCGCGGGTCGGCGGTGAAGAGGCCATCGACGTCGGTATAGATTTCGCAAACGTCCGCTCCCAGGGAGGCTGCCAGTGCCACCGCAGTGGTGTCGGAGCCGCCGCGACCTAGCGTGTTGACATTGTCAGTGTCGTAGTCCAGGCCCTGGAAGCCGGCCACGATCGCCACGCTGCCTTCCCTCACGGCGCGCGCCACACGTTCGGGCACCACACCCACAATGGAGGCCTGGCCGTATTTACCGTCGGTGCGCAGCCCAGCCTGGGCGCCGGTGAAAGCGGTTGCGGGCACGCCAGCCTCATTGATTGCCAGGGCCAGCAGACTCATAGAAATACGTTCGCCGGCGCTGAGCAGCAGGTCCATTTCGCGGGCGGGCGGGTTGTCAGTTAATTCCCCAGCCATATCCAGCAGTTCATCTGTAGTGTCGCCCATGGCGGAAACCACTACTACCACCGTGTCGCCTGCGTTGTGGCGTTCAATCACCCGTGCGGCTACGCGGCGCATTGCCGCTAAATCCGCAACGGATGAACCTCCGTATTTTTGCACTACCAGGGCCATAAAGGTCCTTTCTGTTTTTAGCCTGCGCGTAGCGTCTTTTTGGCGTTACTCAACCCGGCGCCTACCTTCAAAAGCGCGACCGAGCGTGATTTCATCAGCATATTCCAGATCGCCGCCCACCGGCAGACCAGACGCCAGACGTGAGACGGGCACGTTCATGCTGGTCAGCATACGTGCCAGGTAGGTTGCTGTGGCCTCTCCCTCGATATTTGGGTCAGTGGCAATGATTACTTCTTGCACTTGTGGGGTCAGCCGGGCCAGCAGTTGGCGCACCCGCAGCTCATCTGGGCCGATGCCGTTGAGGGGGTCAATGGCGCCGCCTAGCACGTGGTAAAGGCCCCGGTATTCGCGGGTTCTTTCAACGGCGACGACGTCTTTGGGCTCTTCCACCACGCAGATTAGCCCCTGGTCACGGCGCGGATCACGGCAGATATTGCACTGCTCTTCCTCAGAAACGTTTCCGCAAGTTTCACAAAAACGTACTTTGGCTTTTACAGCGGTTAGGGCTTGGGCCAGCCGGTTCACATCTGCGGCGTCGGCGCCAAGGATGTGGAAGGCGATGCGCTGGGCTGATTTGGGGCCGATCCCCGGTAAGGCGCCTAGTTCGTCGATCAGGTCTTGTACTGCGCCTTCGTAAATGGCGGGCACTTACGTCTCCTTGGGTTGTTATTGGCAGCTAATGGGGTGTGGGCTGGTGGTTGATTGCGCGAGCCGGTGACTGGGGCGTAAGCCGGTGACTGGGGCGTAAGCCGGTGGCTGGGCGTGCGCGGTGACGGCTGAGCGGCTGGGCTAGTGGTTGAGCGGATGGGCTGGTGGCCGGGGCCGCAGGTCGGTGGCTGGGGCCGCGCTAAGCCAGCAACTCGCGCCAGGCATGGATTGCAGCGACGCCACGTCTTTAACGCTCAGATACGTCTTTAGCGATCATCTGCCCGCACGGTTACTTCTTCAATTACTTTCGCACCCAGCAGGCGTTTGACTACTTCTATGCCTACAGCGCCGGATTCGTCTGCATCCGCGTCGTCCATGGAGGGCATGTCTTCTTCATCGTCGACGACGCCGCCCGCGTTAGCTGCGGCTCTTGCAGCGGCGATGGCTTGGGCCATGCGGCTAGAGGCTCCCGGATCGGGTTGCCAGCTGTGAGCTGCCTCTGGCGCCGGGGCTGACTGTGCTCCCCCATTGGGTAGCGCAGGCAGGGGGTGCAGGCGGTGGACAGTGGCCAGTTCAGGCTCTGGTGCCACTGGCGTGTAGTTGTCTGGCGTGGGAATCGGGGCGGCCTCCCAGGTACTTTTCCAGGTGTTTGCACTGGCCGCGCCATTGGAGGGGTGGTTGGCGCGCGAGGCAGCCAGGGCCGCAGCGGCTGCGCTGGAACCAGCTGAAGCCATAGGAGTGGCTGGCGCTATTGGGCTAGCTGGTGCCAAGTGGGAGCTGACTGAAGCTGCACTGGCGGCTGCAATTGCGGCGCTGCCTGCGGTTACTGTTGCTAGGCCAGGGCTTGCACCGCCTGGTGCGGCGTCAAACTGGCCTCTAGCTTGCCCTTCATCCTGCGCCGGGCCACCAAAGTAGACACTGTCTTGCGCCTGATCAAACTGGCCGCCACCAGCCCAATCGTCCTGACCGCCGGCCTGTGGGGAGCCAGCGGCTTGCGGGCCGCCCATGGCTTGTGGACCATCCGTGGGGCCACCAGCGGGGATGCTAGCAGGATCACCAGCCTGAGACCCGGTAGGGACGCCGCCAGCAGGGCCGTCCGTGGGAGCGCCACCATGTGAGTCACTAGGGGCCTGGTCTACCGGCGCCTCAGCGCCGCCTGGCCCAGCACTACCCGAGTTGGGGATTTGCACTACTTCCCAGTCTTCATCCCAACTGGCCGGAGCTGGTTGGTCCCAAGCTGAAGGGGCCGCCTCGCGCGCCGGAGTAGCTTCACGCCGAGTCGGCTTGGAGCGCTGCGCGGAGCGCGATTCTGCGCGCTGCGATTCCGAGCGCTGCACAGGGCCTGATTCTGCACCCTGACCAGGTTGCCTAGACGCTGTCTGGCCGTCTGCCGTCTCATTGCCACGGCCTGGGCGGCCGCCTACATGAGTGGCACTAGCTGCACTAGGTGGATAGGGGGCTGAGCCGGGCTCAACAACTGCCGCAGCTTCGCCGTCGCTAACTGCCTGAACTTGCAAGCGCAAACCCAAAGCTTCATACAGTGCCCCGGCCACCACCTGCGGGTGACGCCCAGAGTTAAAGCTGCGCACCAGGCCCGGCGAGGCGAAAATCAGCGTAAAAGTCTCGCCCGACACCTTGCCCGGCTGCGCATTAGCCCCCACCAGGGCGTTGGTCACGCGGCTAGCGGCCTTAACTTTGGCCAGCACTTCGCCCCAACGGTTACGAATCAGCTCCGACGGCGACGACGAGCCAGCCCCCGGCCCCTGGGCAGGGCGGACAGCCGCGCTATTTGCCGCCTGGGCAGCCGAGCGGGTTTGCGCAGCGGATCCAGCAGTTGCGGGTCCAGCCCCTGCGGCAGGGCGCGCCGCAGGCGCGCTGGAAGCTGCGCTGGCAGCGCTAGGACCAGCCGGAACGCTGGGCGTGCCCGGAACAGTGCCCGGAACACTAGGGGCCGCCGGGGCGTTGGGCGCCACCGGCACATTCATGCCAACGCCTCCCCCGACACCCGGCCCACTTGGGGCCTCAGCAAGCACTGGAATTGCCATATTTGCGCGTTGCAAAGCAGCCCGCGCCGCCTCACGGCCCGAACCCTCCGGGGCGCGGCCCGAACCCACCGAGGCGCGCCCGGCGCCATCTTGACCCTGTGCCCCAACCACACCCTGAGAGCCGCCACCAGGCAGGGAGCGCGGCGCCGTCGTCGGCTGGGCCAAACCCACCACCAGCAGGCGGGCCATCAACAACTCAAGCTGCAAACGCGGGCTAGTAGCCCCCACCATGGTGCCCAAGGCAGCAGCACACATGTCCGCACAGCGAGACAACTGTCCAGCACCCAAAGCGCGCGCCTGCACCTGCATCCGCTCCAGCTGATCCACCGGCAGCGACCCCAAAGCCGCCTGCGCCTGATCCCCGGCCACAGCCAAAATCAGCAGGTCACGCAAACGCTGCAGTAAATCCTCCACAAACCGGCGTGGATCGTGACCAGAGGAAACCACTCGCTGCACCACCTCAAAGCAGGCGGCGCCGTCGCGGGCAGCAATCGCATCCACGCACTGATCAAGCAAAGAAGTGTCAGTAAACCCCAGCAAACCAATGGCTTGCTCATAATCAACTTTGCCGTCACAGCCACCAATTAGCTGGTCAAGCACCGACAAGGTGTCACGCACCGAACCCCCACCGGCCCGCACCACCAGCGGCAACACCCCGTCGCCCACCTCAACCTTTTCGCTGTGGCAAAGCTGGCGCAAATAGTCCTCCAACACCGGCGGCGGCACCAGGCGGAAAGGATAGTGGTGGGTGCGCGAGCGAATAGTGCCAATCACCTTCTCAGGCTCGGTGGTGGCAAAAATGAACTTCACATGCGGTGGCGGCTCCTCCACCAGCTTCAGCAAAGCGTTAAAGCCCTGATTAGTGACCATATGGGCTTCGTCGAGAATAAAAATCTTGTAAGTATCCCGGGCCGGTGCAAACGAGGCACGTTCACGCAGCTCACGGGCGTCCTCCACGCTGTTGTGGGAGGCGGCGTCAATCTCCACCACATCTAGTGAGCCACTGCCGCCGGTAGCTAAATCCACGCAGGAGGGACACACCCCGCAAGGAGTATCCGTCGGCCCCTGCTCACAGTTGAGACAACGTGCCAAAATGCGAGCACTGGTGGTTTTACCGCAGCCACGCGGCCCAGAGAACAGGTAGGCGTGGTTAACCCGGTTCGCACGCAGAGCAGCCATCAGCGGCTCGGTCACGTGCTCTTGACCAATCACCTGTTGAAAAGTGTCGGGGCGGTAGCGGCGATACAGAGCAGTGGTCACAGCTGAACTCTAAACGCTTTGCTAATCCCAAGCACGCAGGCTCGACGCAATAGCGCTGCAGCGCTACCGCCTAGCGTAATCCGTCCGCCGGGATCGACGCCGCAAAAGGGCAGCAAAAACCCCTCGCGCACCCGCCAGAGCCCGCTTACCCTTGCTACCTTCCGGTCCTGGGGGAGTTCACGAGATAACGCCACACGAGGGGCACGCACGACTATAGCCCATTAAGGCCCCATAACAAAAGTCAACTTTTTAGCGCGCCCTGCCCCGAGCGGTAACTTTAGCCAGTTAATCTAGGGCCATGACTCCAGCTTTCTTCTCTTTCGGTCGCCATCGTAGGCACAATTCCGACACGTCTGCGGAAGAGAGCTACTTCGCCACAGATTCAAGCGATACCAGCGCGCCCACCGAAACTGACGCGTCCCTATCGGCGCATTCGGGCGCCTCCCACTCCGCGAGCGCCACCTCCCCCGCTTCAGTTCCCGACGCCGCCTCCGCAGCAGGTTCTGCCGGTTCTGCCGGTTTTTCTGGCTCTGGTAAGCATTCTGGCCTTGAGGTAGACCCCACAGACTTTTCGGACGGCACTGACGCGGACGACGTCGTCGCCCCCTTAAGCCTGGACGAAACCCTAGACATTGCCATCAAATCCTGGCGGGCTGAGCTTAACGCCTTGGGGGAAGTAGCCAGCCTTGACGATGTTAGCTTCCTGGATGCGGCGGTTATTGACTTAACTGACGGTCACCCCACGGGCTTGGCGCAGCTTTACGGCGGCAGTACTACGCGCCTGCGTAACCTGGTGCGTGAAAACGCCTCGCTAAGTGTGGCCCAGCGTTCCTTCAACGCCCTGGCTACCCGCTCCCACCAGCTGCAACGCCAGTTTGGTCAGGCTGCGGTGCATTTGGCGTTGGGTGTGGCCGAGTTTAGTGAGCAAGTCGGTGACGGCCCGGTGCGCAAAGTTAACGCCCCGATTTTGCTGCGTCCGGTGCGGCTGAGCACTGACACCGCCCAGAGCGCGTTGACCTTGGATTCTTCCATCACGGTTAACCCGGTGCTGGTTAAGGCCCTTAAGGCATATGGCTGCAAGGTGGATGTGGAGACTATCGCTCGCGCCGCTATCAGCCCTGGTGGGTTCGCCCCGCGCGCGGTTTTGACCCGGATTGCTAGTTTGGGGCGCGAGTACCTGCCCGGCTTTGAGTATCACGAGCGCCTGGTTGTGGGTGCTTTTGTGCACCCGGGTCAGAGCCTGCTGGCTGACTTTGAGGCGGTTATTCCGCTGCTGCGCACTAACCCGCTGATTGCTGCCGCTTTGGGGGACGATCACGCCCGCGCCGCTTTGCATGTTGATTTGCCGCCCGCCATCCGCGCAGATTTGGACCCTGACTATGAGCGTGGCATTGGGGATCTAGATACTTCCCAGGCCTATGCCATTGAGGCTGTGGGCACGGGCGCCCAGCTGCTTTTGGATGCCCCGCCCGGGGTGGATGTGCCCGCAACTTTGGCCGCTATTTTGGCCGACGCCGCCGCTAGCGGCCGCCATGTGCTGCACGTTCCAGCCTCCGGGGCTGATGGGAGGGCTGTGGCGCAGGTGCTGCGCGACGCGGGCCTGTCTGATTTGGTTTTGGATTTAACTGTCGACGGCGCTTTTAGGCGTCACGCTTCTGCCTCTATCCGTGAGGCTATGGGCGTGAAGGTGCCTGAGGTGGATGTGGAGGCTATCGCCACCACCCGCGCTCACCTGGTGTCTTTGCGTCGTCGGATGCAACGCTACGCGGACGCGCTACACAAGCGCCGTCACCCCTGGAACGTGTCGGTGTATGAGGCGCTAGATGAGCTGGTGGAGCTCACTAGCGGCGATAACTATGCGCGCACCCGCGCCCGCATCAGCTCTGCGGGCCTAACTAACCTTGACATGCAGGGTTTAAGTAACGCCAACAAGATCCTCGCCCAGGCCTATGACCTGGGGATGCTGGATAAGGATCGGCCCGCTAACCCCTGGTCACAGGTGCCCCTCAACAGCGCAATTATGGCTGAACGCACTGTCTCTAAGGTGCATGAGCTGGCCACAGAGCTACTGCCGCTGGTGCGTGAGCAGATCAGCTCCGCCATCACCCAAACTGAGCTACACCGCCCCTTGAACCTGAGTCAGTGGCATGAGCAGCTAGCCATGCTTGATGGGGTACGTGAATCCCTAGACGTGTTTGTGCCCGAAGTTTTTGAACGCTCCGCCGCAGACATGGTGATCGCCACCGCCACCAAGCAGTGGCGCCGTGACAAGCACGTAGAAATGAGCGGCTCTGACCGGCGTCGTTTCATTAAACAAGCCCGCTCTCTGGTGCGCCCAGGCCGCCAAGTCGAAGACCTGTACTCTGAGCTGGTACTAGTGCAGCGACGTCGAGAACAGTGGCAACGCTACTCCAGCGAAGGGGGCTGGCCGCGCCTACCGCTGGGGCTAGACGAAATGGAGCGCATCGCCGCCCAAACCGAGCAGATGCTCTCTGAGCTGGCGCCGCTGCTGGAGGGGCCAGCTGAGGGCATGGACCTGATGGAAATGCCCATCATGAAACTGCACTCGATGCTGCGCGAGCTGGACACTGAAGAAGCTAGCGCCAAAGACATCCCCCGCATCAACAGCATTGAGCAGCAGCTAGAACACTATGGTCTAACCGACCTGGTGGCAGACCTGGCCCAGCGTCAGGTGCCCAAGCAGCACCTGGAACAAGAGCTGACCTACTGCTGGTGGTCCTCCATCCTGGCCCACTGCCTGGCGCAAGACCCCGACATGGGCGGGCTAGACACCACCGCCCTCGCCAACCTGGCCTCCCAGCTGCGCCAAGCCGACATCAACCAGGTACACACCCTGGCCGCGCCGGTAGCCCAGGCCTACGCCATGCGCGTGCGCCAAGAGGTGGGGGCAGACAAGGAACAGGCCCGCGCCCTGTACCGGGCCCTGGGTCGCAGCGACAACGCCTCCCTGCGCGACGTTTTGGACACCTACCCGCTGGCCAAAATCATCAAGCCGATTTGGATTGTGCCGCCCTCGCTGGTGCCCAGCGTGCTTAAACCCACCACCCAGGTGGATTTGGTGATTATTGACGCCTCCTACCCATTGCCGTTAAGCCAGGTGGTGCCGGCTTTGGCGCGCTCGCGGCAACTGGTGGTGGTGGGTGACTCCCACGCGGTTGATAACGGTGTGGCCGGGGTTTTGGCGCCGGTGCTCCAGCACGTGCAGCTGTCCACTACCCGCCACAACCTGGACCCGGAGATTGCCCGCTTCCTGGCTGCTAACGGTTACGCCGACGTGATTGACGTGATCCCCTCCCCGCCAGGGGCCCAAACCCTGACCCTGACTGCGGTTGATGGGCGCGGCACTCCCGCCCCGGGTCGCAACGAGGTGGAGACGGTACGTGCCGAGGTGGACGCCGTCGTCGATCACATTATTGACGCTGCCCTAACCCGCCCGGAGCAGTCCCTGGCGGTGGTGGCCCTGAACTCGCGCCACGCTGAGGCGATCCGCGCGGCGGTGGCGGCCGAAACTAACGGCTCTCCCACCCTGGAGGAGTTCTTTAACGCCGACAAGTCCGAGCCGTTTGTGGTGGTGGATATCAGCCAGGCTTACCGTCTGCGCCGTGACCACATCATTATTGCGGTGGGTTACGCCAAGACCCCCAACGGCTCTCTGGTGCACTCCTTCGGGCAGCTGTCTACCCGCGACGGCGCCGGCGGGCTGGTGGCGGCGCTGTGTGCTTCGCGCGGCACTACCACTGTGGTTTCTTGCCTGAGCGCAGCCGACATTGACCCCTCACGCCTGCATGGGGCTGGGGAGCGTTTGCTGCGTCAGCTGCTTGAACGCGCCCAGGTGGGGCCGCTGCCTCTCGACGACGCCGGTAAGGCCCCTGACCGCCTGCTGCTGGATCTGGCTTTGCACTGCTTCCAGATGGGCCTGTCTGTGGTGCCGCGTTACGGCACGGATGGGCCCGGGGCGATTCCACTGGCTGTGGGCCACCCCGACTACCCCGATGAGCTGCTGGTGGCGGTGCTTACCGACGACGAGGCTTATATGGATGAGCCTTCGGTGCGTATGCGTGAGCGCTACTGGGTGGAGCGCCTGGAGCGGCGCGGCTGGACCGTGTATCGGGCCTTTAGCGCTGGCGTGTTTGTGGATCCTTCTGCTGAGGCTGAGCGCATCTGCCAGTTGGTGCTCGACATTGTTGATAAGCGTCAAAGTGTCAGCGACGACGGCGAGGCGGTTCCGGAACTAATTAGCGACGACGGCGAGGCGACGGCAGCCGGATATGGGGCCGGTGGGCTTGCCGGGGCCGGTGGGCTTGCCGGGGCTGGGGCTGGCGGGCTTGCCGGAGCTGGCTCTGGGCTCGGCAGCCGCAGTGGCCACACCACCGGGGCTGGTGGGCTTGCCGGGGCTGGCGCTACCGGAACTGGCGCGGCCGGTGAGCGGCCGGTTCCTCCCCCGCCTGGTCTCTCTTCCAGCGCCGCTGGCGTTAACGCTGCTGGTAGCGGCGCCGACCAGGGCGCTAGCGCGGCCAGTGCCCACAGCGCGGCCGCCGCCGGGCAGGGTTCTGAAGGAGCTGGCCAGGGCGCCGTCGGCACTAATGCAGCTGGAGCCGGTGACGGTGCTGGGAACGGTGACACTACCCGCGAGCGTGACGTGCGCCCGCCGATCGCCCAGGGCTTGCCGTTGCAGGCCTACAGCGACGATCAGCTTGATGATCTGGTGTCCTGGATTCGCTCTGACGGTGTCGAACGCAGTGAGGATGAGGAAGTGGAGCAGCTACGCGAAACCCTAGCCCTCAAGCGACGCGGCACCACTGTGGACGCGGTGCTACACCACGCTGTCAAGCGTGGCCGCAGCTGAGCTGTAACCGGGCCACCACCAAGCGAGCTGAGAACCATAATGACCAGCCAAAACCATGCAGGCGCTGGCGCCCCCGCCACGGGGGCGCCAGTCAGCACAGCCGCAACGAACATCCCTGCCAATCCGGCAAGCCCCTCCCCTGCGGCGTCGACCATCGCAGCCGGACACACTAAAGCCCCACTGGCTCAGGCTTCCCCCACCCAAGCCGAGCACCCCACCCAAGCCCCGCTCGCTCAAGCCCCTCTCGCTCAAACCCCGCTCACTCAGCCCTCAACCACCCAAGCCCCGCTCACTCAATCCTCAACCACCCAAGCCGGGCGGCGGCGTCGGCGCGTAGTGCATTTGGGACCCAAGGATCGCGAGCGGGTGGCCGAGGGCGCCAGTCTTGATCAGGTTGTGCACGAGGCGCTGGGCAATGTGGATGCTGAAAGGCCGGCTTGGAGCCGTGAAGATTTGCGCCGTGAGGATCCGTCCGCGCACGCCAATGATGCGCGACTGCTAGACGACGTTCCGCCGCACTACGGCAACGGCGTCTAGGCTTGGTCGTGCGGTGGCTTGTCCGGGCGGCGGCGTCGGCTCTGGCGGCGGCGTCGACGTCAACCCTTGCGGTCAAGCTAACCAGCCGGGCAGAGCACCTAACACCTGCGTCTTGGCGCGTAGGCTGAGATGATCCTTTGACGCACAGCCAGCCGCTGGCTGCACCGCGCTTGCCCGGCGTCGTCGACGTCGTCAGCCCTGGCAGCATTGCCGTCGGCACGGGCTGCGTCACTGTCAGCGTCGTCGACCCTGGAGGCGGCGTCTTCGCCTTCAGCCCTAACACCATCAAGCCGGACAGCGGACAAAAATGCCTAGAATTGGTAAAAAGTATAAGTTATTGAACTAAAGTATAAGTACTTGAACTACAGATACTAACATTTCATCCCTTCCCTATAAAACCCCATGAATTTTTTATAGGGAAGGGATGATTTTGCCTGTATTTGCCTGTATTTGTATGTATTTTGCCTGTGTTTGTACTTGCACCTGCCTACTTGTGGCGACGGCGGTTTATGCGCTTGACCATGCGCCTACGTAGCTGCCAGTGCACTGGCTCGTCGCCCTGCCATTGCAGGCGGTGTGAAAGCACCCCTAGACGCACCTGCACGCCGCCCAGGCGCCCGCCAGATTCCACGCCAGTTTCACCCTGGGCCTGGGCTAGGGCGTCACGACCGGCGTCAACCCGCTCATGCGGAGGCACATACAAGGCGGTACGCACTTCGGGGGCATCTTGCGCCTCGGCACCGTCGCTAGGACGGCCCACAGCGTAACCATCTTCTTCCTGCGTGCTAGCAGTGGTGGAACCATCGGCACGCACCGGCCCCTGCACCACACCCATGGTCTGAGTTTGGGGCAGCTTATCGGTGTGCCGCGACAAGGGTAGCGCCGCCGTCGGCATAATCAGCACAGACAAGGCACCAGCCAAAATCAGGGTGGAGGCCACATCGCGGGTCATGGTTCCGGCAGAAACCGCCACCTGGGTCACGGCCACAATAATCGGCAAGGCGGTGGTGGAATAGCAGGCCACCTGTAGGCTTTGACGCCAGCTGAACACCCGTGAGCCGTCACGTTTACGCTCAGCGGCGCTCACCAGCAGCACCGGCACTCCGCGCACGGCCACCAGCAGCACCAAGAAGCCCAGGATCGGGCCAATCTTTTCACTCAGGTTCGACACCGTAATGGTCATGCCTGAAGTTACAAAGAAAATCGGGATGAAAAAGCCATAGGCCAAACCATCAAGTTTTTCCTCAAAAGGCCGCGATCCCTCAGGCAGTACTCGGCGCAAAATAACTCCTGCCGCGAACGCCCCCAGCACCACGTCAAGCTCAAACACTTCAGCTAGTGCGCACAACCCCACCAACAGCAGCACGGTGGCGCGAATAGTGGTTTGGGCGGTGGTGTGCTGCCCGCGCTGAATTGCCGCAACCAGGCGCGTGCCGGCCCGCTTGACCCGCTCGTTAAACACAATGATTAGCGCCGTAATAGCCACAAAGCCGGCCAGCACCAGCGCCGAAGCCCAGGTAGCGCGACTTCCTAGCAGCAGCGCCATCAGCACAATCGGGCCGACTTCACCAATCGCCCCATGGTTTAGCACGGCGGCGCCCACTGAAGTAGATAGCAGCCCGCGCTCACGCAAAATCGGCAGTAGTGTGCCCAGGGCGGTGGAGGTCATGGCAATAGCCAGGGCTATAGCGCCGTCGCGCATATCAGTAATTGACCCCACTCCCATGGCGATCACCGCCACGAAAGCCAAAGCCAGCGAGGCAAACCACCCCACTATGGCGTGGCGCCCACCTGAGCCGCGCAGCTCCCCCAGGTCCAGCTCATAACCAGCCAGCAAAAACAAGAAACCCACACCCAGTTCACGCAGGAAGGAAATTGGTTCGCCCGCCTCGGTGAGTGTAAAGCCAGCCGCACCCATAGCCATTCCACCGGCCAGTAAAAGCACGGTTTCCGGCACAAACCCGCCTGGGATGGCCCGCGCAATGAGCGGCGCTAGAAATATTACGGTGGCGATTAAAAACAGCGCCCCAAAAGCATCTCCTAGCATGTTCCCTCCAATCTAAAACCCGGCACAATAGAGGTATGGACGATCACCCCTACCTGCGCCGCCTGTGTGACGGTACTGTCAAACAGCTTAGCCCTTTCACCGGCACGGAAGTGTGGACTGTACCCGGCCGCGCTAACCGCCCCTTGCGTCTGCCTCAGGTTGAGGTGCGTCCGCTCAGTCCCCACATGCACACTCATACCTGCGCTTTTTGTAGCGGCCGCTATCTGGAGACGCCGCCTGAATATGCCCGTATCGTGCGTTTTGCAGCGGTTAAAGACGACGACGCCGCTAGCGCCGACGCCGGCTCCGGTAACGCGGGTGCCGCAGCTGCCGGGGCAGGGGCCGCTGGTGGCCAGGGCGCCAAGGCCGGCACTAAGGCCGCTGGGGCCAACGCCAGGCTGGGTGCCGACGCTGGGGCGGGCGACACCACCGGGGCGGGCGACAGCTGGCACACGTTTTTTGGCTTGCTACCTGAATATTTAAATCAGAGCGTAGCCGACTTTCGGCGCATCCCCAACCTTTTTGAGATTTTGCCGTTCAATTATTGGCAAGCTAACTATGGTTTTAAGCTGCCTGAGCGCTGCCGTGACCGGCTCGAAAACTACCTGGCTGACGCCGCCGGATATGAGCATTTGCGCGCTATCGTAAGCGCTAAGCTAAGGGCCTCAGGGGCTGGTGACGCAGAGATTTCCGAGCTGAACCTGGGCGACATTCGCCGTCACAGCGCCGGCTTTTTCGGGGGCAGCCATGATGTGTTGGTGGCCCGCCGCCACTGGCGCGATGACGCCGTCGACACTACCGGCTTGGCTGGCAGCGCCACTTTAAGCGTGACCGAGCACCGCGTGTGGACCCAGTGGGCGGTTAACGCCATGCACGCACAGTACTTGCAAAACAAGCATGTTAAGTATGTGGCCGTATTCCAGAACTGGTTGCGTCCGGCTGGGGCTAGCTTTGACCACCTGCACAAACAAGTGGTGGGTGTGGATTCGCTGGGGGCCAGCTTGCAAGCTGAGATTGCCCGCGTAAACGCTAACGGCAATATTTACCGCGATTTTGTGGATTGGGCTTACCGGGCAGGTTTGGTTGTGGCCGCTAACGACGGCGCCGTGGCCCTGGCTGGGGTGGGTCACCGTTACCCCTCGCTGGAGGTCTACTCCACCGGGCCGGTCTCTGAACCGTGGCTGATGGAGCCTGAACAGGTGGATGCGGTCTCCGATTTGGTGCACGCCCTACACCAGGCTACGGGCACGCAGGTGCCACTAAACGAGGAGTGGCATTACCGCGCCCCGGGCGTGGCTAAGGAAATGCCTTGGCGGGTGGTGCTTAAGTGGCGTGTTTCCACTTTGGCTGGTTTTGAGGGCGCCACCAAGATTTACCTAAACACTATTGATCCGCGTTCGCTACGCGAGCGGGTGGTGCGCGAGTTGGAGCAGCTGCGCGCTAGCCAAGCCGGGGCATTGGCGCCGGGTATCCGCCTTGGTGATGAATGCGAGCAGCCCTACCTGCAATACGGCAGGCCCTGACACTGTCTATAGCTACGACTTACAGCGCGGTGACGAAGGCAGCCAGGCCGAAGAAAATGCCGGGGGCGTTAGCGGCTGCCAGCGGCAGGTCACGAGAAGGCTTGAACAGGCCGTAGTACACCCACAGGCTGCAGTTGATTGCAGCTACCAGAGGCTGCAGCGGGTTACCGGCCTGGCCGTTGAGATTGCTCACGATCTGAGGAACGTAGGCGACATACATGCACACGGCCATGAAGGTAGCAACCCACCCCAGGACCTTTTCCTGCTTAACGGTAAGCGCCAAACCGGAGCGAACTTCCTGCTCGGAAGCGGCTTGCGCGTTCTTTTCATCCTTCGAGGATTCGGCTTGCTTAGACATAACATTCCTTACCTATAGATCCTGGTGGCGAACATGTTAGCGAATTAGTTAAGGCGGACGTAAGTTAAGTAGGTTACACTCTGCATGTAATTCATGGAAAACACTCGAGTTAGCAAACCCTAAACACTCTCCATATGGCTTGCTGACCTGTGCTTTTAATGCACACCAGGGCCTTAAGTAGGGCACTAAGCCTGGCCGTGAACTAATTCAACTAGCACTTCAGCGTGATTGGTGTTGGGAAACATATCGAACAACCGTGCCCGGCGCACCCGATAGCTACTCATTACCTCTAAATCTTTGGCCAATGAGGCCGGATTACAGGAGGAATACAGCACTCGTTGAATGCCGCTGTCTTCAATTGAGGCCGCCAGTTCACCAATGCCGCGCCGGGGCGGGTTAACTACTAATAGATCAGGCTTGTCGTGACCATAGACCTGGCCCGAGGCGTCCAGCACTGAGGCGTCGCCTGCTTCAAAGCGAACCTGCGGGCTAGTCAGGCTCAGCTGGGCGGCGGCCGCGCGGGCGCCGTCGATGGCAGGGGCGGAAACTTCCACTCCCAGCACCTGCACACCGGGCTGGGCTAGGGCCAGGGCAAAGCCGCCCACGCCGCAGTACAGGTCCCAAATCGACTGGCTGCTTTGGGTTGCGTCTGAGTGCGCCCTGCCAGCCCCGGGCTCACCCGTCAAGGCGCCAGCTTGCCCACCAGAGCCTTCTCGCTCAGCCTCCACGCTAGCCAGGGCCCTAGCTTCCCCACCCGCATAGTCGCGCGCCCAGGCGCGGGCTTGGGCGTAGAGCCCGGCGGCCACGTCACTGTTGGTTTGGAAGAATGACTGCGGGGGTAGCACCAGTGGCAGGAGGCTTTTTTGGTTATTTACGACGACGCCGTCCGCCCCCAGTTCCGGCAGGTACAGCGGCATGTCCAGGGTTGAGTCCTGGCTCAAAATAATTTCGCGTTCGCCCTCCAAGATTGCGGCTGGGCGGGGCTGAATATTTACCGACAGCACCCGCAAGCCGGGCAGTTCGCTTTGCAGGCGGGGCGTACCTTTACGGATAGCCGGCAGCTGCGCCGTCGAGCGCAAAACGAAACGCACCATCAGCTGGCCGTTAGCCGAGGCGGTAATCAGCACATGCTTAAGCTCCCCACGCCGCTTGACGATTGAGTAGGGCTGCAATCCCATGCGGGTAATTGCGCGAGTTAATGGGGCTAGTGCGGCTTTAATTTCGTTTACATGCAGCGGGCAGGAAGTTAAATCCGTGCCGTTATCGAAACGGTCAACTAAGCCCAGCACCGGGGCGTGGGTTGTGCCCGAAACCGCCAGTTTGGCTTTATTGCGGAAGTGGCTGGGAGCGCTGGCGAAAGGTTCAAGCCAGGCGGCCGTCTCAACCTGACCGGCAAGTGTGGCTTGCACCGCAGATTGCTTTAATTGCAGCTGCTGCGCCAGGGGTAGATCAAGGTTGGGACAGGAGCGACACAGGGATGCATCGTGGAGCTGACAGAGCACGGTTACAAGCCTACAGGCTTAGTAAGCTGCACGAAGTTGCATTGAGGGATAAAAACTTTACTTTGTATGTAGTCGGGTATTTTGGTGTTTATCCAGGTCAAATTCGCTTTCACAGAAACCTGGGAACGCTATTTAAATTTCCCAGGAAATTCACAGCTTGCCCAGGGGTGTTCTTACAGGCAGAGGGGGTTAAATTCTTACTACCGCCAGAGGTTAGCGGTCGCGAGGGTTGGGGAGCCTGATGACCGGCCGAGAGCTAGTTGGACTGAGGTTTAAGGGAGCCTACAGTGAACGTTCTGGCGAAGGAGGCGCCCTCCCCGATCTGGGAACACGGGTTGAGGAACCTCATTGGCGATGGGCCGCACGTTTCACGTGCGGCCCTCGGCATTTTCTTAAGCTTTTTACTAAGTCATCATAAACAATGCTTATATTTACAAAGCCATAGGTTTATCTGCTTTAGTCCTAAAGACCTAAAAGTAAACAATTAAAACTCGCGCCTCAAAGGCGTATCTGCACCTTAAATACATGGGTCTCACTTTGACGCTCACGCTCCACCCCAGCCGCTTTTGGCAACAAAAAATCCGCCCTGGTTTCCAGGTCGGATTGTCTGTTTGACTCGGGGCGTGCCATGGTCACGAAGCGCCGGAAGGCTGTGCGCGATCCCTACGCGGAATCCCGAGGCCGGAGCACACCAGCTCGCGCGCCTACGGGCGATGCTGCGACAGATAGCCCTGGAAAACGCCTAGCATTCCTTCGTAAAGGACGCGATCACGCAGGGGATCCGGCCTCGCACGACCCTGTAGGTGACACGGACATAGCCCATGCGCTCAAAAAACGCCCGGTAGGACGCCGGGTCGAAGTGCTCCTGGAAGTGTACGCCGCATCGGGAGATCAGCTTCAGAAATATGGTGTGTGCACGCTTCTTGGGAATCACGTAGGTAGGCACGATGATCGTGCCGCCCGGGCGCGTAACCCGCTTGAGCTCCTTGAGCGCATCGCCCGGTTCAGGCAGCAAGTGAATGACGTTGGCAGCAACGACCGCATCGAAGGAGTTGTCCGCGTAGCGCAAGTGGGTGATATCAGCCTGTTCGACGACCACGTTCGGGTGGCGCGCGAGTTTCTTCCTGGCCTGCTTGAGCATCCCCTCGGAGTAGTCGGTCGCAACCACACGCGCACATGCGGGAGCGATGGCTGCGGTGATCGTACCCGTGCCGCACGCACATTCGAGCACGGTGTCGCCGGGGCGAATCAACCGGGCAACGGCGCTGCCTGTCCCGTAGTACACCCTTCTGTTGAGCGTGTTGACAGCGAGGTCGTAGAGCGGGGCAACCCGATCCCAGATCATATTGTTCCTCCACTTTCAAACGAAGTGACAGGTCAACGAAAACCTAATTATACCCGAGTTCTAGAAACGCTTGAGGTGACTGCAAGGCATCTGTCAGAAGCCCCGCCCGGGCAAGACCTACCACTTTGGCCACTGACCTTGCCTGACAGTTGATCGACCGCTCAGGGTTATGCTCGATATCGGTGAATGCATCAAACATCATTACCTGCTCAACGAGCTTGTCATCACGACAGAGAGCCGACGCGTACAACCAGTCGTAAAAATAAGTCTTCGGCTCTAATGGGAATTCATGTTCACAATACCTGAAAGCAACAAGCTCTCCACTTTCCCTCAATCGCCGATCTGTTTTTGCCGCACGACTCGAGGCGTCGAGAAGATCAACATAGGGCCCCCCATGCAGAAACACTTTTGAAGCCTGGAAAGCACATTCAACACTGTAACTTCCACGTCCTGGATGCTCAATCATCAAATTGAACGCGCTTAACTGAACGCCAAGGTCTCTTTCACTCTTGGACGACACCTCCAGAACGCGCGACGAAGGAAACTGAGCCACATACGACGCATGCAAACTCGCAATCGAACGCTGCTTCTGCTGAATAGAAGATCCAGAAAACTGCTCAAAATCCAGAGACAACTCCGAAACATACGGCTTGGCCGAGTCAGGCACAAACACCGGCCTACGAACCATGACGAGACCCCTTCTCACTCAATACGACATCCCAATAATTAAGGAAAGCAAAGACGTTCATACTCTCTAGTATTCTCACTTTCCCCTGACCGCAAATGCTTTCATACTTATTCAGACTGTGCAACCTTGCGCACTCGTCTTACAAAATTATCCTTCATGAAAAAATCGCGTTGTCCCACTGCAAAGCCTGCCTGATATCAGACTCTATTATTCTTCTCTCGTACGTTTGCGATAGACCAGCACACCGAGGCCGTGGGCCCCGAAACCGAGCAAGCTGTAGCCCACCCCGTAGATGAGGGCACTGTCGTTGAGGAACAGGTACATCGGCGCCAGAAAGCACACAAAAGGTGCGAGCAGCCACAGGAGGCTAAAGCCCTCCTTCACACCGTCCCAGGCTCCAAACCCCATTGCCAGGATCGGCAGGATCACGAGCAGGATCAGGAACACGAGGCTCTTCACGATCTCCATCGAATCCGAGACGCGCGAGAGAATAAACCACGCCGCCAGCACCAGCAGGTAGATGCCGAACAGCACGGCGATACGAATCCACGTTGATTTTGTCG
>ERZ772909.588-NODE-588-length-21969-cov-4.332025_pt1 | contig 21969 bp, 23 predicted proteins | sample MGYA00511137_ERZ772909 | MGnify/ENA primary metagenome ERZ772909 (study PRJEB29015, sample SAMEA2738095) | human oral metagenome | biome: human oral; feature: human-associated habitat; material: saliva | place: China | collected 2270 ... | reverse complement strand
GTAAGAGTTTTTCTTTTTCGCCTTCCATCAATTTGGCGACCGGAATACCGGTGGCGCGGGAAAGCACTTCAGCAATTTCCTCGTCAGTCACACGATAACGCAACAGGCTCATTTCTTTGCCTTCCGCACCTTCTGCTGCCGCTAATTGTTTTTCCAATTCCGGAATTTTACCGTATTGCAATTCGGACATTTTGTTCAAATCGCCGGCACGACGGGCTTGTTCCATTTGGGTACGGGCGTTCTCCAATTCCGCTTTAATGTGTTGCGCACCAGAAAGCGCCGCTTTTTCGGATTTCCACACCTCTTCTAATTCAGCATATTCCCGCTCTTTTTCCGCCAATTCTTTTTCTAACATTTCCAAGCGTTTGCGGCTGGCATCATCATCTTCTTTTTGTAACGCCTGTTGTTCCAATTTGAGTTGGATAATACGGCGATCTAAGCGATCTAACGGCTGTGGTTTGGAGTCAATTTCCATCCGAATGCTGGAAGCCGCTTCATCGATTAAGTCGATGGCTTTATCCGGCAACTGACGATCGGAAATGTAACGATGGGACAAGGTTGCCGCCGCCACAATAGCCGGGTCAGTAATTTGTACATGGTGGTGGATTTCATAACGCTCTTTTAAACCACGTAAAATAGCAATGGTATCTTCCACGCTCGGTTCATCCACAAACACTTTTTGGAAACGACGTTCAAGTGCGGCGTCTTTTTCAATGTATTGGCGGTATTCGTCTAATGTGGTCGCGCCCACACAATGTAATTCACCACGCGCCAAACTTGGTTTTAACAAGTTACCCGCATCCATGGCACCGTCGGTTTTACCTGCACCCACCATGGTGTGAATTTCATCAATAAATAAAATGACGCGACCTTCTTCCTGCGCCAATTCTTTCAAGACGGCTTTCAAGCGTTCCTCAAATTCACCGCGATATTTTGCTCCGGCGATTAAGGCACCCATATCAAGTGAAAGTACGCGTTTATTTTTCAAACCTTCCGGCACTTCGCCGTTCACAATACGCTGTGCTAACCCTTCCACAATGGCGGTTTTACCTACGCCCGGTTCACCGATAAGCACCGGATTGTTTTTGGTGCGGCGTTGCAACACTTGAATGGTGCGGCGGATTTCTTCATCACGCCCAATCACCGGATCCAATTTGCCACTTTCCGCACGAGCGGTTAAGTCGATAGTATATTTTTCTAAGGCTTGGCGGCTTTCTTCCGCATTTTGGTCATTCACGTTTTGTCCTCCACGAATATGATCGATGGCTTGTAAAATTTGTTCTTTTTTCGCACCGCACTTTTTCAGTACCTCGCTGACGGCGCCTTTTTCTTCCAAGGCAGCAAGTAAAAAGAGTTCGGAGGAAATAAATTTATCCTGCCGTTGTTGCGCCAATTTATCGCATAAATTCAAAAGGTTGAGCAACTGACGGGAAAGTTGTACATCACCACCGTTGCCGGACACTTGCGGAAGTTTGGCAAGTTCGTTGTTGAGTTCGTTGCGCAACGCGGCAACGTTCACGCCGCTTGCGGTTAAAATCGGCGCCACTGAACCGTCTTGTTGATTTAACAAGGCACTCAATAAATGCACCGGTTCAATAAATTGATTATCCTTGCCAACCGCTAAAGATTGCGCTTCAGCAATGGCTTGTTGGAATTTAGTGGTAAATTTTTCAATATTCATAGTCTTTCCTTCTTCGTTCCATGGATGTTCTGTTGAACATTTGTTCGCCAAATTTAAATAAGATCGTTTTGAGGGATTTCAAGAGAAAAAATGAAAAATTTAGTCTTACTGATTCATTCGTAGAAATTTGATAGGTGTAATTTATTTAAAAAACACACCGCACTTTGGTGATTGATGGGGAATCCCTTTAGAGCAGGGCAGGGTCTTTCGACAATTTAGGGATTTGTTATAGGTGGTAAATCAAAAGGTCTCAATCCCTTTAGCTCAGGGCAGGTCTTTCGAAAAATATTTCAATCTTCATACTTCTGGTATTGGTTAATCTTAATCCCTTTAGAACAGGGCGGGGTCTTTCGACTATTACAACAATGATGTAAGCGAGCAAATCTCCGCGTCTCAATCCCTTTAGAGCAGGGCAGGGTCTTTCGACCTTAACTAAGGATAAAAAATGAAAGTGTATTTTTTGTCTCAATCCCTTTAGAACAGGGCGGGGTCTTTCGACGATAGCGAAACTGGTTGTGATTGGTTTAATGAGTCTCAATCCCTTTAGAACAGGGCAGGGTCTTTCGACCGAGTATCGAGCGAAACTGGACGCGAAGCGTCGCATCTCAATCCCTTTAGAATAGGGCGGGGTCTTTCGACACAATGCGGATGGCTCATTTTATGCGGATGCGCAAGTCTCAATCCCTTTGGAACAGGGCAAGGTCTTTCGACGGTAATGATGTATACCGTACCTATTATGAAGGTCAGTTTCAATCCCTTTGGAGCAGGGCAGGGTCTTTCGACTGAAGGCGTTGATATTTACGGGGCGAAAGGTTGTTTCAATCCCTTTGGAACAGGGCAGGGTCTTTCGACTTATCTATTCGAATAGGAGATTTATTATGTTTGGTTGTCTCAATCCCTTTAGAACAGGGCGGGGTCTTTCGACCGCTATTAACTGACAACGTTATCCCCGATGACTTGTCTCAATCCCTTTGGAACAGGGCAAGGTCTTTCGATGGTTGTTTACGCTTGCTGTCGTGATTTTTTTAGCCTCAATCCCTTTAGAACAGGACGAGGTCTTTCGACAAATGTCTAAATACACAATCAAACACATCTGCGGAGTCTCTATCCCTTTGAAGCAGGGTAGCTTATTTCTTATTTTGCCGAACTTGTGGTTTAGCGCGATAACTTGGGCGGGATTTTATTTGAGGAATATAGCATCCTCATTTACTAATGGTAATTGAGAGTCTTATAAAGGAGGAGATATTGTCAAAAGTGCGGTCAATTTTCTTAAAAAATTGGCCAACGGAATAACCAAATCGTTGCGCATCCATTATGACTCTCTGGTTTTAAGCAGTAGAAAATTAAATACTTTCTCGCCAATTTTGAATAATCAGCCCCGGTACCATATTAAATGATTTATCACTCGTTACTAGCGTGCAATTCTCAGTAAGGGCATGTGCGGCTATCATGAGATCCAAGGTTCCCATAATAAAGCCTTGTTTCTCCATTTGCGCTCTTAACTTACCATGACAACATGCAACGGAATAATGCCAATCATAAATGGTCACGGCCTCTAAAAACGGAAGCATGATTTGATTTAATTTGGTGCTTTGACGTTTTTCTAACCCATAAATAATTTCTGCCGCCGTAATCCCTGAAATACAAATATTATTGGGTGAAATTGATTTAAGCTGTCTAAGTACACCGATATCTTTGCGTACAATATCACTCACAGTATTTGTATCAAGCATATACATCATAAGGGAATTCCATCAAAAATATCACGAGAAAAAACCTCCTGATTACGTTCTTCCGAAGTGAGAAAATCGTGACTATTCATTTTATCTAAGCTATTTAAGGCCGCCCACATTTTATCCCACGAGGCCTGTTGTTTTGATCGCATTGATAAAACAACATCCCCATTCGGTTCTTTTCGTATATAAATTTTTTTCGCATCAAATTCAAAATCGATAGGTAATCTTACGGCTTGACTTCGCCCATTTTTAAAAAGACTGGCAATACGCTCTTCCATAATTTCCTCCAGGCAGTTGATGTTATATGCCTTAGCATAGGTTTTATTTGTTTGTCGTGCAAGTTCTTTTATATAAACCTTAATAAGGCTGTGCGATTAAATAGTCTAAAACCAGTATAAAAAGGGATGTTAATCACTTTCCTTTTGTACTTACCATCCTACTGATCAATTTGAAGTTCAACATTTCGTATTACCGGTTTTTTGGGTGTTACATACCACACACTCTTGCGGATTCTTACCCGGTTTCACTTTAAATGTTTCAATCCCTTTGGAACAGGGCAAGGTCTTTCTACTTGTGTTTTCATCCGAGCACCGATATTTAAACCCGTCTCAATCCCTTTAGAGCAGGGCAGGGTCTTTCGACATGGAATGGGTCAACGGGGACGGTTATAAGCATAAGTCTCAATCCCTTTAGAACAGGGCGGGGTCTTTCGACTATGACTTTTATTAGAGATAAACCAGTCTCAATCCCTTTAGAACAGGGCGGGGTCTTTCGACAATATACTAAGGAGTATACCCATGAACTTAAGTAAGTCTCAATCCCTTTGGAACAGGGCGGGGTCTTTCTACTCGATGAGATTGTTGAGATACGCGCCGATGACAAGTTTCAATCCCTTTGAGACAGGGCAGAGTCTTTCGACTAATAGATGGTATCAAGAGCATATTGACATCGTACGTTTCAATCCCTTTAGAACAGGGCAAGGTCTTTCGACGAAATGACCGATCAGGAATTGGCACAAATTGCTAAGGGTCTCAATCCCTTTGGAGCAGGGCGGTGTCTTTCGACTAATCAAATTACAGTTAATGCACAAGTTAGCAAAGGGTCTCAATCCCTTTAGAACAGGTCAGGGTCTTTCGACAAATTCCTGACTTTAAAATACCGGGAGTAGATAGCGTCTCAATCCCTTTGGAACAGGGCGGGGTCTTTCGACTATAATTGCTTTGCTATGGCTCTCATATTAAAAGTAGTTTCAATCCCTTTAGAACAGGGCGGGGTCTTTCGACATCAATCTTACCCAACACGAAATGACTAACGAGTTTCAATCCCTTTGGAGCAGGGCGGGGTCTTTCGACGAAATCATTACACTTACAAGCAAATACGGAAATGAGTTTCAATCCCTTTGGAGCAGGGCTGGGTCTTTCGACAAATGCTCATTAATCTGCTTAAGTCCGACAACACGTTTCAATCCCTTTAGAGCAGGGCGGGGTCTTTCGACTTCTAAATTAATTGAAAAATTAAGTGAAGATAAAAACGTCTCAATCCCTTTCAAACAGGGCGAGGTCTTTCGACTAGATATAAAGCACAACACTTCACGCCCAGTCATGTTTCAATCCCTTTGGAGCAGGGCGAGGTCTTTCGACAGACGGTACAGAAATCAGCCAAATCTTTTATGAAGGTCTCAATCCCTTTAGAGCAGGGCAGGGTCTTTCGACATAAAGACTTTTTAAACATGGATATTGTAAAAGGTCTCAATCCCTTTAGAACAGGGCGGGGTCTTTCGACTGAAAAATGTGTTTACCCTTTATCGTGAACATGTCTCAATCCCTTTAGAACAGGGCGGGGTCTTTCGACTGCAGAGGTGGTTTGGTGCCTTGATGGATAAGGCTTGAGAAGATCGCTTCCCAACTTTTTCCCTCACGCGAAAAGTAAGGTGTGGATTTGATTAAATATTGAACGATTTTATTCATTTTCTTTTTTTATCTTTGTTACAAGTGCGGTGATAAAAAATGATGTTTTTTTATATGATTTCTGCACACTATTTTACCTCAGTTTCTCCACATTTTCACCTCTTGTTATAACGTTAAACTGATGGGTAATGCTGTCCAAATAATGCCTTGGGGTAGGCTCGCTTTTCCTAAGCGCCATTGAGAGCAGTTATGGGGTAAGGGGTAAATTCGGAGATCATCTTCTTTTTTATGGAAAATCTGCATAACCTCCGTTAAGCATTGTGCTAACAATTTTTCTGAACCTTCAAATAAGAAAATGCTGTATTGAATTGGGGTGGCATATTTGGTCATGCGGCGATGAATACGCTGGAGACGTTTGGGGTCGGCAATGTCGTAACCAATAAGGTATTGCATATTTTTCTCCTAAAATTGGAAAATCACATCTTGCAGCATAGTTTGTTGATTAAAATAATAGCGTCCTAGCAAGCCTTGCCATTGTTTTTCATTGAGGTCGGAAAAGGTTTGCCATTCACTTTCACGGCGTTGTGGTGAGCTGATAAAATCAGCTTGTTTAATGAGATTAACAATGTCTAAACTGTTCTCTGTGAGCATTTTGCGCCAATTTCCGACCGCACTTTCATAGCTTTTATAAAATTGTACACGCCCTGCTTTCCCTAAAAAGCAGCCTTCTTGTGTTGTAGAGAAAGACTCTTCGCGTAAAATGTTTTGGCGAAATAAGCCTAAACACCAGTTATCAATTAAAGGGCGTAACGGTTCAATGAGATCACAGGCAAGGGATTCTCGACCAAAATCGAGGGCGTGATAAAAGCCGATATATGGATCAAGCCCTGCGGAGAACGAGGCTGAAACCTGTTCTTCGCGAATGAAATTTTTAAAAATATTAATGAGTTCATTGATTTCACCAATAAACTGTTCAATGGTGATGTTTATACACTCCACACCGCTATTTTCACGGATTTCCGGTAAAATGTGATTTTCTAGCAATTCATCAAGATTTTCGTTTAAGTTAAATTTCTCTTTTAACTTACGTGCGAAAACTCTCGGTTCAATAAGACCGGCTTTATTACCATAACGATCCTTATTATCAATAAAAAATTGACGATATTCTTTGGCTTGTGCGGGTTAAGAGAAGATGGAATTCGGATGTTATTGAATTCTTTTGCTAAATTAGGGCAATGGCGATCCGCATGATATGCAGGCATACTAAGTTTATACACCCAGTGACTTTCTTCACGTTTGATTTGTTTGAAAATCATATTCTTATTAATATTAGAAATATTACGAAATAAATGATCGCTGATAATAAGGGCTTCACGCTCATTTTTTGTGAAATAGCTAAGATCAAGATCGAATAGATCGAGTTTGTAATTATTGAAAAATCCTGTTTTTTCAATAGCAGGAATATCAATATCTAATTTAAAGATAATGTTATTATAATAATTATATTTAGTGATATAGAACATTTTTATTTCTACCTTTCGTGTTTCAATGATTGATTAAATAATAAATTATCTTGAGTGTTAAATATTGAAATACAAATTTGTATTCAAGCTAATGCTTAATACAAACCTTTTCTAGCATTGTACGAAAACGAGTTGAAAACTCATTGTGAGTTGATGATATTGAGTTATATAAATAATAGGTTTCAATGTCGTAACCAAACCCTTCAGGCGCAGGTGAAGACAGTTCCTCATCATCAATATAACGTGCATATTCAGCATTTAATTTCTTACGTAAAGCTTCTAAGTTATGAATCCATTTCTTACCATTTTTCATAAAATAACGGCCGTTATAAGCACGTTCGTCCTTAACTTCAATAAAGCCGGCCACAATAGCGTTAATTTCACTTTGAGTGTATGGAGGGTTAAATGTTGCTTGTGTTGCTTTATGATGCATTCTTAAGTTCAACATATTTCCTCCTTACTTATTCTTTATGAATACATCATAAATGAAAAAATAATGTAAAAAATAAAATGCAAATTTGTATATCAAAAGGATTAATCAGTGATTTTATTTAGATGGGATTATTTATTTTGAATTGAGCGATAAGAATAGATAAATAAAATATATATTTGGGAAATACATATTTGTAAAAAACCGCTAAAAGTGCGGTTGATTTTAGATGAGTTTCAATCCCTTTGAAGCAGGGCGAGGTCTTTCGACATTTGGTTCTGAGCAATATGCATTTGAAGAATTGTCTTAATCCCTTTAGAACAGGGAGGGGTCAGCAAAAACCTAAATTATCGAAAATGCTTGATAATGTTGCTCTACATAAGGATATGCAAGCAAAAGGCATACCTTAATCGCTACGGAAAATAGCAAGACCTATCCTATCTTTGGTGTATCTGTTACAGCAGAAGAAATTTAATCAAAAAAATTGCCCTGGCATATTTGCTAGGGCAATTTTTTGCTTCTTCTAGTCTTTCAAAATTGATTCAACGATATCTTGTACTTCAGATAAAATATAGTCAGGCACAGATTCAACTTTTTTTGCATTTCTATTTCTAAAATCAATCATTCGAGTTTGGTATGCAACAATCACACCTTGAGTTTGACAGCCAGTACTATTTAATGTTACGGCAAAGCCGTTATCTCTAGCAAGAGCTGCATTTCCTTGTGTGATAGGGGCAATCATCATAAATCCTAGTTTGTGAAATTCGCTATTGCTTAATACTAAAGCAGGACGTCTTTCCCCTTGTAGTTCATTCCCTACAACCGGATTCAAGCAAACGGTAATAATGTCCCCTCTTTTAAATGTAGATCCTGCCATTAAATTTCATTTCCTGTTGGCGTGAGTGAATCCCACTCTTCAACGGTGGGTAATTGTTTAAATGAAGTCATTGCAAGACGTTCATTTAAGGTTAATCGTCTTTTTTTATTTGGATTATTAGGAATAATCACCACTTTAATTGTATTGTTGTTAATTTTTTCTAATTCTAAAAAATCTCCTATATTTAAATTCATAACATTAGTAAAATCTTTTGGTAAACGGATTGCTTTACTATTGCCCCATTGTTTCACTTGTAGTCTCATGTTCATAGTTCATATAGCTGACAAAACTCTTATCTCTTACTGCACCAAAAGATAAGCCAAGATTCAGCTTCTCCTCATCTCATAATGTTAATTTCTTCATAAGTATCATTTAATGATACAATTCTAGTGTATAACATTGTTTATTCTTATGTCAAATAAAAAAATAGCCCTGGCGTATCTGCTAGGGCTATTTTTTATTTCTTCTTATCTAGCTCAAATTCAATTTTCTTTTCTGCTTTATTCAGCTTCAATACGGCTTCAAATTCCTTTCCAGCTTTAGACTTAAAGTCTTTAATTTTTGCCGTTTTACCTTTTGTTAATAAAGAGACTAATTGCGAATCGCTAAGAATTTTTCCACCGACGGTTCGCCATAGCTTTAAATAGCCCTCATTTGAGCAAAATACGCCTTTTTCATAGGACCTATTACAACAAGGGCAATTCGGAGCTGGCAAGCCGTTAAAGCTGGTTTTGTGATTTTACAAGTAGGGTAGGCAGTACACGCAAAAAATTCATTATCCTTGAATTTTTTAGTCTCTCCCTTTCGAGCAGGGCGAGGTCTTTCGACTGTATTAAGGTACAGTATGAAGATTAGAGAAGACTTGTCTCTCAATCCCTTTAGAACAGGGCAGGGTCTTTCGACAAAAAATGGTATTACAGACCGGCAGAATATAAAAGGTCTCAATCCCTTTGGAGCAGGGCAGGGTCTTTCGACGCAGTGCGCCGACCAAAGACCAAAAAGATTATCGTTTCAATCCCTTTAGAACAGGGCGGGGTCTTTCGACGCAAAATGATTAACCATATTAGAGCAAATTACGGCATTTCAATCCCTTTGGAACAGGGCGGGGTCTTTCGACCTTGCTCGTGAAGATAATTACTGGGCAGGTGTAGTCTCAATCCCTTTGGAACAGGGCGGGGTCTTTCGACTGAAAAGCAACCTATTGACTTAAGCAAAGATTAGTCTCAATCCCTTTGGAACAGGGCAAGGTCTTTCGACGGGCAAGTGGGCGCACTTTTGAGCTTTGCGAATGTCTCAATCCCTTTGGAACAGGGCAGGGTCTTTCGACAAATCAGAATGTGTATCGTTTACTGTTCGGCGGTCTCAATCCCTTTAGAACAGGGCAGGGTCTTTCGACCTATCGGATTTATCTTGGGTGCGGTACTTGGCCTGTCTCAATCCCTTTGGAACAGGGCAGGGTCTTTCGACTGCGGGGGTGGTTTGGTGCCTTGATGGATAAGGCTTGAGAAGATCGCTTCCCAACTTTTTCCCTCACGCGAAAAGTAAGGTGTGGATTTGATTAAATATTGAACGATTTTATCCATTTTCTTTTTATCTTTGTTCAAAGTGCGATGATAAAAAATGATGTTTTTCTATATGACTTTTACGCACTATTTTACCTCAGTTTCTCCACATTTTCACCTCTGTTATAGGGTAAATTCATTGTTAATGCTGTCCGGATAATGCCTTGGGGCAGGCTCGCTTTTCCTAAGTGCCATTGGGAGTGGTTTGTTGCGTGATGTTGTGGGCAATTTATAGAAAAGAAAACCGCCACAAGGGCGGTTGATTTTAGATGAGTTTTTATAGGTTATTTCTTCAAGCCATACTCCATTTAATAAATCTTTATGTACTGTATCTCTAAAATCTATTTTATGACGATCAAAATCTAATAAATTTTTGTGGTGTAATTCTTTAAGTAATGAAACTAGAGATTCATCATCATGATTCTTGAATTTCACTTTAAAACCATTCTTTTTGGATTCAGAAGCGTAATAATTAAATCCTGGAATACTATCTTTATATTTATCATATTGCTTGATAAACGGTTCCAAATTGGCAATTAATTGCTCAGAAGCTAATGGCTGTTTAGTGGATTTGTAAACCATGCCGTAAGCAGAAAGATAGGTTTTTAGATCAATCTGGCAATTGAGCATTTTGTTAGGAATGCTTTGTCCTTTTTCATCACGGCTAATAAATAGGATTTGATTATTATCACTATCTACATAAAAAATAGGTTTTCCGCCCATAGCAAAAGTGTTCTGTGCCACAATTGCCATTAATTTTGTACCACCTGTCACATTAAGTGCGATATCTTTCCCATCAAATTGATCTATTAGCTCAATAAAACAATTTTCCATTTCTTGGAAATCATAAATATTTTCAATGCGAACTAATGTAACTTTTATGTTTTTTCTTTAAAAACTTTCTCTAATGCCTCAGCATTACTTTTCATTTTATCGGAGACTAAAAAACCGCTTCTTTCGGTTTAAAATCAGGATCTAAAATAGGTAATAATGAAGGCGCAGCTTGATCTGAAATCAAACAAAAATGTACATCATATTTAGGTTGCATAATGTTTCCTTATCGTTTTTCAATATGAAATGCCTGCAACAAGCAACCTTGTTCAACAAGTTGTTGTGCCGTGAGTTCTGTTCCGCGTTGTTCCGGTTTAACGTTAACGGATAAAAAATAAAAGGTGGCTCCTTTCTCACAAACTTGGCTTGCAAGATGAACCGGTAGCGTCCCAATGACCACATCATTAGGTTGAATTTGGTTAGTATCCAAGTAGGTTGCCCAGTGATCAATGTGAATAGATTGCGTTTTTATCCATTCAATCGCACCAGGATGACGAGAAACAAACCAAACAGCCATAACAATCCTTATTTAATAAAAAACAAACGGTATTGTTATATTTTTCATCGCTAACATTCAGAATTACAAATTTGTAATCTGATATTTGCCTAATCCAAAAGTGGCATTTTTCCCACAATGTAGCCATTGTCCGATGTAAAGTAATTTGGCTAATTCCGGTGATAAATTTTTGAATTGCCACTGACCGATTACTCCACCTAATTTCATTTTCTGATCTTGGCGGGAGGAATAGCGCGTCCAATCTTGCCATTTTAAATATTTATTATCTTGAATTTGTTCGATTTGGGTTTTTAGTAATCCAAAATCTAGATTCAAGGGTTCAGAATGAAATTCGCTTAATAAGGAAAGGCGCTTGGCTAAAGAAATAAAAAATCGTTCTGCCGTCATCTCATTTATTCGCAAAGGCTTGCCATTTTCTTGCAGCCTTAAAGGCGTATCAATTTTGATTTGTGTCACGCTATCAAGTGCGGTCGGAATTTCGATTGTTTTTTGATGTTCGATGATATTTCCGTTTTGTAAAATGGATTGTCGGATTAAATCTACTTCAACTTTGGCGATATCAAGTAAATTTGCTTTTCCCCGTCCGACGTTATAGTCAAAAGCTCGTTTGAAAGCAAAAGCAATGAGCGGAAGCTGTTCAATCAACCGTCCGAATAGCACAAGCGAAAATGTCAATTTTTCACCTTCGGCATAAAGTCGCTCTCCCCATGCCGGCGGTTCAATGATATAGCCGTTTGGCACTTGACTGAACTTTTGCAATTCATGCGCTGTCGGTGCCGGCGTTTCAAAAATGTTGGTGTAAGGGCAGGTGCGATAAAGCGGGCAGCCTTTGCAGTCTTCCAGCTTTGTCATGCAAGCAATTTTTCGCAACGCCCGCCCGAAAGCACCACGCAAGGTGGAACCTGAATATTCCGGTAACAAAATCGGCTCGCTCACAACAAAATCAAATTGATAGCGGGCTATGGGGAAAGAATTTGGAATCATTCTGTCACCAGTTTGTTTAAGGATTTTTTCAGATTTTTTTCGGTATCTTTCTTCTTAAAATCGACCTTAGATTTAAGCAAGTCTAGTGTAATTTGCGCTTGTACAAATTTACGATCAGAAATATCCCAATTTTTAACCGCACTTTCAATTAATGCTTGAGCTTCTTTTAGCAAAGTCGAACCTGTATTGTCTGCTTGGCGTTCTCGGGTGGTTTGTACTTTTTCCACAAAGTCCATAACAAGACGTTGATTATTTGATAGCGAATGTAATAAGGCTTGTTTTTCGGCCTCAGCTTGTTGTTCTGCTAAGCGTTTTGCTTCAGCTTCTGCTTGCTCTTTTTCTTGAATTGCTTTTATCTTTTGCTGTTTTTGTTTTTGAAGTAATAAAAATTCCTTTCTATTAAAAGTTGGTTTAGGTTTTTTATTACACCAGTCTAAAAGCAATTTATTTTCTGATGTTGTATCAAATTCAAGCAAAGCCCAACCAAAAGCAACTTTCTCTCTTGATTTATTGTTTTCTTTAGCAAGCCAAATAGTTGTTGATTCAGATAATGTTTCAAAAATAGGCTTTTGCTTTCTTTTATGTTCTTTTTTGGTTTTGATTCTAACAATAGATTTATCTTGATAAACTTTACTATCAGAACCATTTTTTCCTAAACGAATTAATGCAATATTGTTTCCATTTAGTAATGAGAGAATTTCCTCGAACCACTGTTTAGAAACCAATTTCCGTTCTATCAACATTTCCATTTCTTTTTTAAAGCTAGATATATAATATTTGTTCAATCTATCTATAATAGTATCTTTTAAATATACAAAATTATAATATCCATCTTGAGTGAAGGTTAAATCACAAGCAAAACCTCGGTATTGACGATCTATAATGCATTCTCTTCTAACTGATAACCCACCAACGTCATCTTCAAACTTCTCAAAATTTATAGCATAAAATACTTGGCTTAATACATTTTTATTTGTTGGTATAAAATCGGAAAATTTTATAAAACGAAAATCGCTATCTTTAAATAATCCGATATGTCTTTCCAATAAATGATTATGTGTTTTCTCTCTTTCAATATGAGCGTTTTTATTATGCTCATAGTCTAAAACCGCTGTGGCTATAGCGCCTTTTACTCCTGAATTAGGGATATAAGGTTGATGAAAAGGATGAGGTAAATAAGCATTACGTTCAATTTCAAGACGATTTTGAATGATAGATTTATTTTCCCATTCATTTTTGAACTCAGTAGGAATCAATGCTTGATAGTTTGAAATGTAACTATCTAAAATTAAATTTTTATTTTTAATAAAGAAATTTTTAATCCCTTCATAATCTCCTTTGCTAGCTAGAGAGAATAATTCTCTGAAGTTAGCAGATTGAGAATTTATATTTAATTTACTTGGTTCAAAATAATAAAGTAAATCTTGTTCTACAATATAATTTGTCGGCTCAAAATCTTCCCCACAGCCAATGTGAATCGGGCTTAATGGGGTTAAATAGACCTTGTGGGTTTGCATAAATGGTTTCATTTGTGATCCTTATGTTCAAAATCGACAAATAAATTTAAGACGGGGGCATAGCCTTGATGCACCGCTTCCGGTTGAGCATAAGACACGCTATCTAATCCATTACCTAAAAATAAACGTGGTTGATAGTTTTCAGGCGTAAAAATGGCTGCTGGTTTTGCCAAAATAATCGGCTTTTTAAATGGATTGGAGCTTAAGGCTTGAATGTCACCGTGGCGACCAAATCTTGTCGTAATTTGGTAGTAGCAGTGCTCCTTATTTAAGCCTAAACCTTGCGGGGCACAATTGGCTAGCGTCAAATAACAATTTGCATTCGGTTGAGTAAAATCGAAGGCTTGTGGATTTTCACAACGGAATTTCCCTAGCCCGATAGAGGCATCACGTCCAAAACCAATATTTCCGACATCTTGAAGCACTATTTGTAACGCTTCCAATGAAAAGCGATTTTCATCTAACATGACATAGAGCTCGAATTTTTGTTGTGCGTCAAACCAGGTTAGTTCTGTGGAATAAGGCGCAAATTGTCCATCACCTGTGGTATTTGTTTGGCGATCAATGGTGTTATGGAACTGGTCTTGAGTTTCTTTTTTGAATTGAAAATTCGCCTGTAAAGCACATTCTTGCCAAAATTTCACCGCACTTTTTTCTGCATCACTGATGTTGATCCATTGGGCTTTTTTTAAACTTTTACGATCGGTTTTTGTTTTGGTGTCCCAAAACGTTGATGGCAACGTCGGTAAAGGCAAAAAACTTTCCGGAAAAGCATCCGACACCACCATAAATGGACGCTGTGTGGTATAACCTTCAAGTAATTCACTTAAGCGTGCTTCACCAAAACGATTTCTCACTGCCCAACAAAGCTGACCAAATAAGGTATCGCCCACCAAAGGCGTTCCCATCGCACTTTGTGGTGTGAGTGTAAAACGATATAACTTCATAAAATCACCTTATTCGAAAGGTTTAATGTCGTCTAAATTACGAGCTTCGCCATCAACCGTTAATTCAGTAAATTTCACTTTGCCGTAACCCCGGGAACCGGAGCCGCCAAGGCTGTCAAGTTCTAACAGTTTTAGTCCACTTAATACTGTATTCAATAGCTCTTGTTTATCATCTTCATCAAACACACGTATCATGAGTTTAAAATCAAACTCTGCTCCAGCAGGAACGCGTTCCGTTAAGCGTGGGTTGCCCGCTGTTGCAGTGATACGATCAATTGTGTTTTCACTTTTTGCTTCGGTTAAGGATAAACCGTCTTGAGTGATCTCATTCGCCCAAGTTTCGTTTAAATCACAATCCCAAAATACTAAGCGAGAAGCACCGATTTTTTGCATTTTTTCACTATCTTCCGCATCACCGCTTACACCAAAGAGTTTTAAAATGAGTTCAACTGCTTGTTTACTTTGTGCTTTCTCTAAATCGTTTAATGAGAGCGGTTTATTTTTGACTTCACCACTTTTCCATTCTAATAAACTGCGAATTTTGCCTTTTAAACTGGAACCTGGAATATAAGGGCGATTGGTAATTGGGTTTTTCACCACAGAATTATCAATACCACCAATATGCATTTCGTTATCGCCTGCACCTATATGTAACCCGCTTTTTAATAATAAGGTGGCTTTAATTTCGATAATGTTGGTTAATTTCATCTTTATTCTCCTTTTTCTCTGCGAGTTTCTTCTAATTTACAATATGCAATGACGGCTTCCATAAATAATTTAGCTTCTTTTAAAGTATCAGCATTTTTGATCTGATCAATGCAACGATTAAATACGGTACTAAATTTATTATTAATATGTTTTCGTCCCTCAGCATATGCCACTTTGGCTTTTAACATACGAATGAAAGGTTCTTGTTTTTTAAATTCCGCCTCTCGATTTGTTCTATTTAATTGCACTCGGTCATTCCACATGGATAATTCATCATAGAATTTACGAATTTGTGTACTTTTATTGTTATCTTTATTAAAACCTTTATCGGTAGTTTTAATGTCTCTGGCACAACCTTCTGCAATGCGAGAAAAAAGATCCACTTTTTTTTGTTCACCCAAAATAATTTCAGTTTCAATACCCATTAAGAGCTCCTTAATTTCGTTGTTGGTAGAAATAGTTAAAGATAGGAATAATAAAATCGCCTTTGTACGTTTCTATTCCTTTATCGCCTAACGATGTAATAATTTGATTCAGTGCGGTTGATTTCTCCTCTTTTTTGAGCTTATCCACCACATAGCGCGCAGTTTTATAATAGAAACGACTACGCCACATACTGTTTTCTATTTTATTTTCTTTATTTTCCGCTTGAAGGGCAAAATGAATCAGTGAATAAATATAAGCGGTCGAAATTTCATAATCTTTTGCAAGTCGTTCAATTTTGTCGCCTAAATTTAATAAGAATTGCCATTTTTCCCACTTCACGGAACGATTAAAAATCGTTACCGCATTTTTACCGGCATCAATTTTTTTCGATTTTTCTAAAGCCTCTTCAGCTAAATCGCCTAAACGTGGCACAGGAATGTTTGATTTACTCATCACCATTCCCACGGAAAAATGAATTTTAGGATTTTCTGCTACATAATGCGCAAAAGCTTGTTGCATTGCGTGTGCCACTTTTTGCGTAGAATACCAAGGGCCTATTAAGAAGAAATCATCGCCCCCCGCAAACACGGTGTACATACTTTGGCTTTGTTCAGCACAATAAGCCGGCAACCAAAGACTAAAAAAGAGATTCATTTGGCGAGAAAGTGCCGCCATTTTGGCAATGTTGGCAGACTGAATACCTTCTTGGAAAATTGTGCCAAGATTATCCACATCTCCTTTTAAGGTCATTAATGCTTTTTGTCCCTTATCTTGAGTTTCAATATCCTCAAACGTAATAATCTTTCCTTCCTCATTAAAAGGTACATAAGCATTGATATAACGGCGGGCATAACCGTTCCAAATGGTGCTATTTGTATTTTTCGGTAATGAGAAATCCCAAAAGCGATGAATTTGTAACAGTTTTACCGGATAACCAAATTCTTTGGTATCTTCACGGCTATTGGTAAAAATCACTTTAAAGCCAAAAATCAGCAATTTTAGAATTTGTGTTTCATTAATGTCAGCGTTTATATCCGAAATAATAATGCGTTGTTTTTTCGATAACATTTCCCCAATTTTGATTTGATCCTCTGAAATCACGGAACGTTCTTTCCCAATTTGAGCTGGGAAAAAGCTATTCATTTCACAAACACCATTTGGATATTCAACTTCCTGCACGCTTTGTGTCGTATCCGTTAAATCTAATCGTTTGAGCTTTTGCTCTTCTAAATTCTCAACTAATTTTTTAACTAATGTTTCGTAGTGGTTTTGTTCAAAATCACCGCATTTTGCTGATTGAACTGCGATACTCAGCCCGATTAATCCATAGGTTTCTTTGATAAACCATTGGTTTAATTCCGATTGAACTTGCTTGATTGCATTTTTTACTTCTTCCGTATTCGGTGCCACAATCAAAAATTTACCCGCCGCATTCATCATTTGTGAAGTGGTTGGTAACTTACAAGCATTTAAAATTTTAAGTGCGGCTAATTCTGTGAAAAGTGACACTTGGAAGGAGCGGCCACGCAAGATTTTCGCTGCGCCTTTGTTGGAAGCACTACCGCCGGAAAAAATAAAATCTTGAATGCCGAAAAAGTCGCCTTGAATTAATAAGAATGGCTCTTCTTCATTGATTTCTTGATCTGCGAGAGCAACCACAAACGCTGCGACTGCTTTAGTGAAATCATAGAAAGAAATTTCATCACCATAAGGACTTGGCAAATTGCAAGTAAAGCATTGCATTGCGGTATCAAAATGATCTAGCCATAAACTTGGGTTATCACAATGAGATTTAGGAATCTCTGTGATCGCTTGAACAAACTTATCCCAATGTGTTGAAAGTGCGGTATCTTTTTCTTCTTTTTCGGGAAAAATAGAATTTGGAGAGAGTGGTTGGCAATCATAAAAAAATTGCATTTTTTTATTCGCTTGATTGATATTTTCAAACAAACTAAACAGTTTATTACTCTCTTTTAATTCAGGTTGTTTACCTAAAACAAGGTGTTCAGCTTGTGATAAGAAAGGAGATATATCAACCTGTTTGAATTGGGATGGAAAAGAGGGAAGAGGTAAATGAGGTTCTTGTTTTTCAGCGAATAGCTTTAAATAATGGTGCAATACTGAAAAAGCGAGAGAAATTGTATGATCTGACATAATTACTCCATGTATCGAAATATTAAGTGAAGTATAAGCACGTTTTTTAAATTTGCCAGCAAATACAAATTTGTAAACATCAATATTAACGCATATTTTTACGATTTTTACTATAGCAAACGTTTGCTTGGTGCTAGAATAAGCCGATTTTTATTTCTCATTTTTAAGGATTATGCCATGAATAGATCATTAGCCATTGAGTTTTCGAGAGTAACCGAAGTTGCTGCTCTTGCCGGATTTGCGTGGTTGGGGCGTGGGGATAAACATTCGGCTGATGATGCTGCCGTGAAAGCCATGCGTTATATGCTAAATTTGATTCATATGGATGCAGAAATTGTGATTGGCGAAGGCGAAATTGACCACGCGCCGATGTTATATATCGGTGAAAAAGTGGGGTCAGGCATGGGCGAATTGGTGTCTATTGCGGTCGATCCTATTGATGGCACGCGCATGACGGCGATGGGGCAGTCTAATGCGATTTCCGTGTTGGCGGCAGGCGGCAAAAATACCTTTTTGAAAGCGCCGGATATGTATATGGAAAAATTGGTGGTGGGGCCGGAAGCAAAAGGCATTGTTGATTTGAATTTGCCGCTTGAACAAAATTTGCGCCGTGTTGCTTCAAAGTTAGGAAAGCTATTATCCGATTTAACGGTGATGATTTTAGATAAACCTCGTCATGAAGCGGTAATTGAAAAAATGCATCAACTGGGCGTACGCGTATTTACGATTCCTGATGGTGATGTGGCGGCTTCGGTATTATGTTGTTTACCGGAAGCGGAAATTGACATGGTTTATGGCATTGGTGGTGCGCCGGAAGGTGTTGTGGCAGCGGCTGCGATTCGTGCCTTGGGGGGCGATATGCAATCCCGTTTATTGCCACGGAATCAGGTAAAAGGTGATACGCCGGAAAATAAGGCATTGGCGCAAGAAGAAATTCGTCGTTGTGAAGAAATGGGTGTTCAAGTCAATACGGTGTTGCAGCTGGAACAGCTTGTGCGTGATGACAATTTGGTATTTGCCGCCACTGGGATTACTCATGGTGATTTATTAAAAGGTATTCGCCGTAAAGGCAATTTAGCTACTACGGAAACCTTATTGATTCGGGGTAAATCCAGAACCATTCGTCGAATTCAATCGACCCATTATTTAGACCGAAAAGACACCGCACTTTCCCGTTTAATCGGCGCGTAATTCCAAAAGAAAAGGGCTAAGTGACAGGAATGAAATGCACTTAGCCCATTTAATATCGCGCTTTTGCAAGCGCAATTTTTAATTCATCTTATCGAGTAAGATTCACTGCACCTTGATATCCCAGCTGGCGCCAAGCTTCATACACGGTGACGGCAACGGAATTGGAGAGGTTCATACTGCGGCTGTTGGCAGTCATGGGAATTCGGATTTTTTGTTCCGCCGGCATGTTATTTAAAATGTCCATTGGAATGCCGCGGGTTTCCGGGCCGAACATTAAATAGTCGCCCAATTCAAATGTCACTTCACTGTGTGCCGGTGTGCCTTTTGTCGTTAAGGCAAACAAACGCTTGGGTTGCTCGCTTTGTAAAAATGCCTCGAAAGTTTTGTGTTTTTTAATGTCGGCAAATTCGTGGTAATCCAAGCCGGAGCGGCGTAATTTTTTGTCGTCCCAAGTAAATCCCAAAGGTTCGATTAAATGTAATCGAAAGCCGGTGTTGGCGCATAAGCGAATAATATTACCGGTGTTTTGTGGAATTTCCGGTTCGTATAAAACAATATCTAACATGGTGTTCCTGATTGGTATAACAATAGACGGCTTATTATAGGAGCAAACCTGACCGGCTAAAAGCGCTCATAAAAAATCCTCGTTAATGCGGCGAGGATTTTTCTTAAACAATGCATTAAACGTTATACCAACCTACTAAATAGGCTTGATCTAAAATATGCCCTTGCATGGCGTAATGAAGCTCGTTGAAGCGGAAACCCTGCGGCAAATTGAGTTTGGTATCTAACGCATAAACATAAAGTTCATAGCGATGGTTTGAATTCGGTGGTGCCATACCGCCGTAAGCAGAGGCTTCTTTGATGTCAAACTTGCCTAATACGCTTGCCCAACTGTTTGCACCTTGCACGAAATCGGTTGCTGTTTGGCTTTCGTTTTCTTGCACGGAAGTGCGTTCCAAGTCAGCAATGAGCCAGTGCGTCCAAACAAAGCCGGCAGCACTGATGGCGTCTTTGTCTTCTAGTACAACAGCAAAGGATTTTGTGCCGGCAGGCGCACCGGTGATTTCAAAAGGAATGGAGTAGGTGGGCATGCCATTTGGGCTAAACTGCGATCCTCGCTTGCCGTATTTGTCGGCGTAATGCCCGTTTTCAATGGCTAAACTGGTGACTTTCATCTTGATTTCCTCTGTAAAAAACGTGTAAAAAAAAAGACCACACTTTGCTTTTTATGGCTTAAAAGTGCGGTCTCATTTTACGGTGTTTTTATAGGGGCTTCAAATTACCAGCCTTTTACGACGCCGTCTTTAAAGTGTTTTTTCGCTTCTTGTTCTACTTCCGGTGTTTGGTAAGCTTTCACGAAATCTTGGATAGCTTTGCTGTCTTTGTTATCAGTGCGTGCCACGATAATGTTCACATATGGAGAATCTTTATCTTCCACAAACACGCCGTGATCTTGTGCATTTAAGCCCACTTGGCCGGCATAGTTGTTATTCACAACGGCTAAATCCACATCGTCTAAAGCGCGTGCTGCAACAGAGGTATCCACTTCTTTGATTTGTAAATGTTTCGGATTTTCAACAATATCCATTGAAGTGGAGAACAGGTTGGTCGGATCTTTTAATTTAATTAATCCTTGTTTTTCTAATAAGATTAACGCGCGTGCCAAGTTACTTGGGTCGTTTGGTACAGCAACCACCGCACCATCTTGTAACTCATTTACGCTTTTGATTTTTTTAGAGTAACCCGCTAACGGATAAACGAAGGTGTTGCCCACGATAACGAGGTTGTTTAAACCTTTCGCTTGGGAATCTTTGTCTAAATACGGTTTATGTTGCATAGCGTTAGCATCTAAATCGCCTTTAGAAACCGCCGTATTTGGTAAGGCATAGTCGTTGAATAGAACGTATTCTACGTCTAAGTTATATTTTTCTTTCGCGACTTTCGCGGCAATTTCAGCCACTTCGTGCTCAGGGCCTGCCATCACGCCGACTTTAATTTTTGCCGGTGCTTCTGCTGTCGCTTCCGGTTTTTTCTCTTCGTTACACGCTGTTAATGCAAATACGGAGGCAAGTGTTGCTACGCCGAGTAATTTTTTTAAGTTCATAAAAGATCCTCTTTTAATGTTAATGCTAAGTGAATTAACGATGATCGACGCGTTTTGCGAAATCATCACCAAGTTTTTGTGAAATCATGACGAATACGACAATAATAATTGTGGCGACCCATTTAACGTACACCATGTTGCGGTATTCGCCGTAGTTAATGGCAAGACTGCCTAAACCGCCGCCACCGACAATGCCCGCCATGGCCGAATAGCCCACTAAGGTAACTAACGTTAGTGTGATACCGTTAATTAAGGTCGGCAGGGCTTCCGGCAAATAGAATTTGCGGATGATTTGCCAGTTTGTCGCGCCCATCGCTTTTGCGGCTTCCGTTAAGCCTTTTGGCACTTCCACTAAGGCATTGGCAGTTAAACGTGCCACAAACGGCATGGCGCAAATGCTTAATGGGATAATTGCCGCCGTTGTCCCCAGCGTTGTATTCAAAATGAAACGGGTAAACGGTAACAAAATGATTAACAAAATAATGAATGGAATGGATCGTCCAATGTTAATCACAATATTTAAAATGAGATTTAACCGTGCGTTTTGAAGAATTTCGCCTTTGCCGGTGAGGAAGGTTACTACACCAAAGGGTAAACCGATGATCACGGCCAACAGGGTAGATGCAAAGCTGATATATACGGTTTCATAGGTAGAAACCCACACGGCTTGCCACATTTGAGGTGTAAGTTCCGTTAAAAAATCATTCCACATAGCCTAATACCTCAACGCGTACGTTATTTTCCATTAAATAGATTTTTGTTTGTGTAATAGCATCTTCGTCGCCTTCCACTTCAGCTACGGTGAAACCGAATTTCACGCCGCCGGCGTATTCAATTTGGGACGTTAAAATGCTTAATTCCACACCGAATT
>ERZ772909.585-NODE-585-length-22014-cov-6.143176_pt1 | contig 22014 bp, 17 predicted proteins | sample MGYA00511137_ERZ772909 | MGnify/ENA primary metagenome ERZ772909 (study PRJEB29015, sample SAMEA2738095) | human oral metagenome | biome: human oral; feature: human-associated habitat; material: saliva | place: China | collected 2270 ... | reverse complement strand
GAAATCTTGTTCCACTTTTCCTTCGATATTACCTGCCCGCATGAAGTTCTTCACCATACGATCTTCGAGACTGTGATAGGTGAGAATCGAAAGTCGGCCTCCGGGCTTGAGCACGCGGAGTGCCCCTTCGAGCAGTGCGCGGAGCACATCCATTTCGTGGTTCACCTCAATGCGCAGCGCCTGGAACACCTTGGCCAAATCCTTTTTCTCTCGTTCTTTCGGCACGAGTGGATGGACACACGCCAACAAATCGGCAATTTGTGCCAACGGTTTGGTGCACCGCGCCTTGACGATGGCCGAAGCCAGCCGCCGCGCATTTTTCAGTTCGCCGAAAAGTTGGAAGATGCGAGCCAATTGCTCCTCCTCGTATGTGTTGAGCACATCGGCGGCGGTGTTTCCGCCACGTGTGTTCATGCGCATGTCGAGCGGTGCGTCAAATCGGAAAGAAAATCCGCGTGTTTCGTCGTCGAAGTGGTGGCTCGACACGCCCAAATCGGCCAAAACGCCGTCCACCCCCTCGATTTCACCGTAATAGCGCATCCAGTTGGGGAGGAAACGGAAGTTGGCGGCCACAAAGGTGAACCGCTCGTCTTCGGGCACGTTGTTTCGGGCGTCGGCATCCTGATCGAAGCCGTAAAGCCGACCTTTTGCCCCGAGGCGTCGGAGAATTTCGCGGCTGTGACCGCCTCCGCCGAAAGTGGCGTCGACATACGTGCCGTCAGGGCGCACATTGAGGCCGTCGACGGTCTCGCTGAGCAGCACCGGAACGTGATAAGTGGGACAGAGCGTGGGCATGTGGTGTGGTTTACGATATAGTAGTGAGCAAAGTTAGTAATAAATCTGCAGATAGGTCGGACGCTGTGACGAATTTTCCCCCACCCCTGGAATGAAGCTTCAGTAATGTGAAGTCAAGTTGTTGATTTCAAGCAAAATATTTTCCGGATTTTTCTGCTCCGAATCCCGTTTTTTGAGGTCCATCGAGGGGTACATTATATATATAGGGAACGGCCGCGCATATCCTCCGAAGCTGTGCACACTGATGAGCGAGGTTTTCTCGATGAAACCGTGCTTTTTAGCTCAGCTTTGGGAGAAAGGTGCAACGCACAGCCTCGATTCGCGCCGGTCTTGCCTCGTTGTTTCCAAGCAGGTGCCGCTTCCGAATCTGCGGAAGCGGGGCTGTCCGTCCCTTGGGCTCGCCACCACTCACAAAACGCGAAAGCGCATCTTGCTGTTTGGGCAAGATGCGCAATAATTATAGGCGAATGCTGTCGCCGCCCGGCGGTAATTATTTCTTACCTTGGTTGGCCACAGCTTCTTGGAGCTTCTTGATTTCTTCGGGGTCGCCGAGGAAATAGTCTTTCACGAGGTTGAGATCATCGTCAAACTCGAACACGTAGGGAAGTGCCGTGGGGAGGTTGAGGCTGATGATGTCTTTGTCGCTGATGCCCTTGAGGTGTTTGATCACACCGCGGAGGCTGTTACCGTGTGCCACCACGAGCAGGTCGTCCACCTTCTTGAGCGTGGGGAAAATCACGGCCGTCCAGTAGGGAAGTGTGCGACCGATGCAGTCCTTGAGCGATTCGGTGCGGGGCAGTTCGGCGTCGGGCACCTCAGCGTAGCGATCTTCGTACTTGGCGTTGCGCTCTTTGTCGTCTTCAGCGATGGGATCGGGCGCAATGTCGAAGCTACGGCGCCAAATGAGCACTTGTTCTTCGCCATACTTGGCAGCGGTCTCGCTCTTGTTGAGGCCTTGAAGCATGCCGTAGTGCTTTTCGTTCAGACGCCAGGACTTCTGCACGGGGATCCAGTCCTCGTTCATCGTGTCGAGCACGTTGTTGAGCGTTTTGATGGCGCGTTTCAGGTACGAGGTGTAGGCCATGCCGAATTTGAAGCCTTCTTTCTTGAGGAGGGCACCGGCTTTGCGGGCTTCTTCCTCACCCTGTGCGGTGAGATCCACATCAGTCCAACCGGTGAAGCGGTTTTCGAGGTTCCACTGGCTTTGGCCGTGGCGGAGCAAAACGATTCTTTTCATTGTGTATGCTGTGAGTTTGTATGGTGATGCGTTGCGTTGACCTCGTGTGCCGAAGTGGGAGCCCGAACGGCGCATGAGGGCATTGCAAAGTTACGCCACGCGCCCGACATAGCCAACCTTTGTCCGCAAAAACTCGCAGTGGCTTGCCGCTATTGCGGGGTGCGCAGTTCGTTGTTTGCGGTTGGCAAAACAAAAGGTCGGGGATATGTCGAGAGCGCTTTATTCCTTCGACCATTTGGTGGAGTGCGGGAGAAAATGCATCTTTGTCTTTCCATCGCACAACCTAACAACTCATTTCAACTATGCAAATTGGAGACAAAGTGCCCGAAGTGCTCGGACACGATCAAGAAGGTCGCGAAGTGCGCATGAGCGATTTCGCCGGCCGCAAGGTCATACTTTATTTCTATCCCAAAGATTCCACCCCCGGTTGTACGGCCGAAGCCTGTTCGCTGCGCGATCATTTCGCCGAATTGCAATCGCTGGGCTACGACATCGTGGGTGTGAGTGCCGATTCGGCCGAAAGCCACCGCAAATTTGCCGCCGCACAATCGTTGCCTTTCCCTCTGATCGCCGACACCGACAAGCAACTTATCGAAGCCATGGGCGTGTGGGGCGAGAAAAACCGCTACGGTCGCATCACCGTCGGCCTCTTGCGCACCACGTTCCTCATTGACGAAAAGGGATGTGTGGAGCGCATCTTCACACCCGGACAGATTCGCACCAAAATCCATGCCGAGCAAATTCTGAAGGCCGTCAGTCCTAAAGAATAAGCCCCCTTTGCCCGACACGCCTCGCGCTTGGCGCAGCTAATTGGGCATAGGCTACAACAAACACCGCCGCACACGAAATTTCCTTCGTGTGCGGCGGTTTTTTTGTGGCCTGTTGTGCCGAGACTTTGCGGGCCGGTCGGATTTTTGTGGCGGCCCGGTCGCCCATTTCGGGCGGTGAAGCTTTGAGGAGTTCAGTTTTCAAGCCAAAGACCGGTCACCGGCGACAGGGAGATCACAGATGTTCGGGACTCGGCACGATGGAATCGCGCAAAACGAGCCGACTTTCCGGCCCCATGTTGAAAAGCAAATCGACAATACTCAGGTTGGGCAGAAAACCATTGCGGTCGGCAAACACCTGGTAGTAAGGCGCAGGGCGAAACGTGGGGTCGAAGTCCGGCGACACCTTGGGGCGAATCTTTTCGCGCCAATCGATCATATCGCGATGCTCGTCGGCGCGCAAATAGTCCCCCTCGTTGGCGCTCCATTGCGGTGCCATGTCGAGCAGTCGCAGCACCAATTGCTGAAAAGCCGCGTTGAAATCGACCAGACGTTCGAAGGGCGTACGATAGATTTCGGCGAATTCATCGACGTAGTATTCGAAATACGGCGTGCGCTCGTAGGCTGCAGTCAGCGCATTGAGGTGCATCTCCCGCCAGCGTCCGTGTTCGGAGAGACGCATCTCGTGCATCGGCGTTTTCGAGTCGCCCCCTTGTGCTCGACTGCGGCCTTGCACCGGCACGGTGAGCGGCAGCACACCGTCGGCCGTGGCGATGAGGCAGCGGTTGCGGTAGGTTTGTTTCACATAGTGGTCGCAACGCTCTTCGATCACCGGGTGGCCGTCGAAGAGCTTGGTGTAATAATGAATGGGCCCCAGATAGGCCGACGAAAGGAGGTGGATCATGAGAACAGAAGGGGAAACAGAAGCAGACACCGGCGGGTTGGTGCCGAAAAAATGCCGCCGCCGCTCAGCACAGGGCGGAGCTGCGGCGGCAGAATGGGGAGGAATTGAGGAGAGCGGGTGTCTTTTATACAGCTGCTCCCCGATGATTCCGCTTTTATTTGATGTCGGCCACCCACTTGAAGAAGCGGTTCCAGCGAATCTTTCCGTCAAACAGACCATAGTCCTTGTCGAGCGAAATCCAAACCATGAGCGGTTTGCCCACAATGTGGTCTTCGGGCACAAAACCCCAGAAGCGCGAGTCGGCCGAGTTGTCGCGATTGTCGCCCATCATCCAGTAGTAGTCCATCTTGAAGGTGTAACTGTCGACGGCATGGCCGTTGATGAGGATCTTTCCGCCGTTCACCTCCAGGCGGTTGCCTTCGTAGACCGCGATGCAGCGTTCGTAGATCGGCAGGTTGGCGAGAGTCAGCTTGATCGTGGCTCCGCGTTTCGGGATCCAGAGCGGACCGTAGTCCGAAGTCGACCATTTCTTCGCCATGTCGAGCGGGAAGAGCCATTGGTCGAAGCTCGGTGCTTTCACCGGCTTGTCACAGAAGTCCGGCATGCGCTCTAATTTTTGGCGCAGCGCTTCGGTGAGCGGCATCGTCACCGTGCCGGCCTCATTGCGCTGGAGATCTTCCTCGGTGATCTCGTTTTCTTTGCAGAAATCGGGAGTCGGGAGCCGTTTGAAGTGCACGAGATAGTTGAACTGCACGTCTTTCGGCTGCGGTTGGGCTTTGCCGTCGAGATAGATCACGTTGTTTTTGATCTGCAGGGTCTGTCCCGGTCCGCCGACACAGCGTTTCACGTAATTCTCGCGGCGATCGACGGGGCGAGCGATGATGCCGCCCACCGAAGGCTCCGACCAGAGCATGTTGTGCCCGACGGCATAGATTTTTTCGTAGGCCATGCGTTGAACAGCCGGAGCCAGGGAGTCAGAAGGCTCGTTCACGCCGAGTGCCTGTGCGCCTGTGGAGTAGACCAATTGGTAATAATCCTGCGCTTGAAAGTTGTTGGCCACCGTATCGCCCGAGGGGTAGTTGAACACCACGATGTCTCCGGGCTTCACCTGCCCGAAGCCTTTGACACGCCGGTAGTCCCATTTCGGCCATTCGACGTAGCTCTTGCCACCGCCCAACCAAGCGGGCAGATTGTGCTGGGTGAGGGGCATCGTCAGCGGCGTTTGCGGAATGCGCGGGCCGTAGCTCAGTTTCGACACCAGCAGATAGTCGCCCGTCAGGAGGGTTTTCTCCAAAGACGAGGAGGGGATGACGAAATTCTGGAAGAAATAGAGATTCAGGAAGTAGATGGCCACCAAGGCAAAGACAATGGCATCGACCCACCCCATGAGCGTCCGCACAACCCCGCTGGAGGATTTGCGCCACCAGTACCAATTGATGAAACGCGTGGTGTAGAAATCGATGATAAAGGGCACGAGCAGCAAGCCCCACCAAGATTCCACCCAATAGAGGAAAAGGAGGTAGAGCGGGAGGACAATGCCGAGGGTGACCCACTGTCGTGTGGTGATTTTTGGCTTTTTATCCATGAGTATTTTCGATGAAATGGGGCTCATCTTGCCGATTGGCTTTTTATCTGCAAGTATTTTTCGATGAAATAGGGCTCATTTAGCCTATTTCCTTGCCTCTTCGGCACGATGAAACCACGGTTCTGTTTTAGAAGTCGAAGAGGTCGTCGGTGGAGAGGAGCCCTGTGTGCTGCGCCGTGTATTCTGCGGCCAGTACCGCCCCGAGAGCAAACCCACGTCGCGAATGGGCATCGTGCGTGATGGTGATGCTGTCGGCCTCCGAGGTGTAAGTCACGGTGTGAATGCCCGGCACCTCGTCACGCCGCACCGCATCGATGCGCAATGTGTCGGGCGCATGCTCGGTCGTGCCCGTGACAGAGCCGTCGGCTTCGTGCACTTCGCCCTTCACCCACGCTGTTTTTCGGTCCAAGCGCTCCACGATCTGTTCCGCCAGCGTGATGGCGGTGCCCGACGGCGCGTCGAGTTTGTGCACATGGTGTGTTTCCACCATCGAGACGTCGTAATCAGGATAAGCGTTCATGATTTTGGCCAGATATTTGTTCACGGCCGAAAAGATAGCCACGCCGAGCGAGAAGTTCGAAGCCCAGAAGAGCGTGTGCCCCTCGGCGGTGCAGGCCTTTCGCACGTCGGCTTCGTGCTGCGCGAGCCAACCTGTCGATCCGCTCACCACCTTGACGCCTTGCGCCCAAGCCTGCCGATAGTTTTCGTAGGCTGCGGTGGGAGTCGTAAATTCGATGGCTACGTCTGCCGAGCGGAAAGCGTCGGTGTCAAAGTCGGCGCGGTTGTCGACATCAATGATCGAAACGATTTCGTGTCCACGCGATTTGGCGATGGATTCGATCATTTTGCCCATTTTTCCGTATCCGATGAGTGCTATTTTCATAAGAAAGGGTTTTACTGATGAGCAAATTTACACGTTTATCGGCGGAAAGACAAACATTTAGCCCCTTTTCGTCAGTTGCCTTCGCGCTGAGAAACCAAAGCACCGCACGTTTCGGGAAAAACGTGCGGTGCTGCTCAGTGCCTCCCCGAATATCCGCCGAAATGAGCGAACCGGGGAAGGCATGTGGAACCATTTCTTTGCGAACTGCCGATGAATTGGGGCAATTCGGTGGACTTTCCCGAAAAGTCGTGCGGTTTCATCACGGCATCGGGAAATAAAATATAGCCGGTGTGTCGATCTGAGCGAAAATCAGAACCAGAGCGATCCGCTCTCCTTGTCCACTTCGCCGAGAATGTGGGCAAACCAATCTTTGGTGGCCTGTTCTTCGGAGATGCCATAGGCACGGGCGGTGGAAAGCACCAAGCGCTGTTCGGCCGGGCGGAGTTGGGCGTAAGGCACAGCGTCGAGGGTTTCCCATTCGCCCGTTTCTTCGCGCGAGGCATAGACCACAAACGGCACGCGGAGCACCACTTCGCGGTGACCCGTGGCCAACTGTCCGGCCGTGGGAGCGAAGAAGGGCGAAGGTTTGCCGCCGGGGAATTTTGCATCGCCGTCGAAGTGGAAGAGCGTCACGGTGAGGACGAACGATTTGCGCGGCTTCTTAAATTGGAAGAAGCCCTTCATGCCGATGGGGTTGAGCGGTTCGAAAATGTCGCCGAGGGCATTTTGTCCCACCACCTTCGAGCCGGTGAGTTTCGCTGCGGGAATCGTTTGCCCCGTTGCCTTGTCGGTGGTCGATTTCAGGATGCCGTTGGTCGGATTGGTGTCCATATAGACATAGTTGAGGAGCGAATCGGCGATTTGATCGTCTTTTTCGGCGGTTCCATCGAAGGTGGGCTTCACCTCCGAGGGCACAAAGAAGTGCTGGTGTGCGCGACTTTCGCCGTTCTCGGCGATGAGGGGCGTGATGTCTTGGCCCTTGGCATCGTAATACTTGATCCAAAGACCGTAAGGATAGAGATATTGCCTGGAACTCAACACGCGGAAGGCATCGGCACTGCCTTTCTCGAGTTCCCAAGTGTCGCCTTTGCGCACAAAGGTGAGGTGTTGCACAGCTTTCTTATAAGTAATGCCCTGCGCGTCGGCATCTTGGTGGAAAGCCACGCCGTGGAAGTGTCCGCCGGCCAGGGTGAGTTCGGCACGCACCGGTTCCACTTCTTCGGTGGGCGCGGGTTGAGGCTGCGGTGTGGGCTGTCGCTTTTCGTTGTTGTCCTTGTCGCAGGCGCCGAAGGCGAAAGCTGCGGTGGCGAGCAGGAGCACGCCAAAGATTTTTCTGAACATAAGGCTGAATGTTTGAGGTGAATAATTGTCGGAATGGGATGGGCGACCCGATGGAATCGCGCTTTTGGGCGAAATCCTGAGGGGCTTACCTACACTGCACGGGGAAGCGCATGGCGATGTCCCACGCATCCTCCTGCAGCTGGCCCGGTGTGGGCGCATAGAAGGGCGAAAGGCTGTGGTCGCGCTTGTTGAATTTCGAAACGCGGGCGTGCATCAGGCGAATGTAGATGTGCAAGTCGCGCGCCTCCTTGAATTGCAGCACGCCCTTGAAGCCAATCGGATTGACATCGCCCGTCAGTCGCGTGCCGGGAGTGGAAAGTTCGTCGTACCACGGGGTGGTGTCGGCATACGTGTAGGTGTAGACGCGATTGCTGCGGGCCTCGTCCGGACGCGCGGTGCTGTCGGGCGTGTACACGGCATCGGGGATGAAGAAGTGCTGGTGGATTTTGTCCTGCCCGTTGTCTACAAACTGCCGGGTGATGTCTTCGCCCGAAATGTCGAAGTAGCGGATGCGCAACTCGTAGGCATGTTGCGTCCCTTCGGCGCGTCGCACGACGAAACCGGCCGGTGTGCCCGAGAGCGGCGCCCAGCCCAATTCGGGTTGCAGGGCATAGGTGATGGTCTGTTCGCGGGTGTCGGCCGTTTCGCCCGTTTCGGGGGTGAAATGCGTGCCGTCCCACGCACCGTGGCGCAGGGTGAGCACCACACGGGTGGGGTCGCCGTGGTCTTTGCTGCGGCGTTCGTCCACCGGTGCTTCGGGTTCGAGCGAGCAAGCGGCGGGCAACAGGGTCGCACAACCGAGGAGGAAGAAGAGGAAGAGAGAAAAGGATTTTCGCATGGAGAGTAACGATCGATGAAACGGAGCTTTTTAGAGCCGACCGGCGGCGAAGGCGCGCCGGCGGGGACTCAAAACTCCCAAGTGAGCATGAAGCGAACGTCGCGACCGAGATCGTGGGCGTAGTAGCGGAAGCGGTTGGTGTATTCGCGGTATTCGCGATTGAAAAGATTGTCGGCCGTGAGCAGAAACTTGAGCTTCCGACCGTCGGGCAGCACCCAATTGGCACCGACTTCGGCGCCGAAAAGATGATAGGCCGAGGGCGTGAAGTTGATCAAGTCGGTGGCGGGATCGAAATGCGTTTGTTTCGCCACATATTTGTGCGAAGCCTTGACATAGACGTCGTGCACGTGCGAGATGCTGCCCAATTGGAGCGTGACGGCATCGGAGACACGAAACGACGGAATGTAGGGCAACGGGCGCTGTTTCGTGCGGTCGTCGGCCCGCACCCACGCGGCACCGCCTTCCACGGCGAGTTGCGGCAAAATCTGCCATTTGGCCTCGGCATCCACCCCGCGGAAGAAGGCATCCGTGGCACGATATTGGAAAACCGGGTAGGCGCCCGACACCATCGTGATGACTTCGGAGGTCGGCGCGTCGAAAATATAATTGTCGATCCACTGCACATAGCCGTCGACGGAGGCCGTGAAACCGTGGTCGGCATAGCGCAGCGAAGTGATCCATTTGGTGCTCACCTCGGGGCGGAGGTTGGCATCGCCGCGGGCAAAAAGTCCGCTTGAGTGCTCCACGCCGTTGCTGTACAACTCATGTACGTGCGGCGCGCGCCAGGCCGATCCCACATTGCTCAAGACATCGAGCCCGGGCAAGAGGTGCGCGTGCGCGCCGACGGTGTAAGTGAGGTTGTTGTAGTGGTCCAATTTCCCATAAGGGCGGCCGTAGAGATCGATGCCGCGGGCGTTGAGGCGCTGGTGGTCGAGCCGCGCACCGGCTTCGGCCCCCCAATTGTCGCCCGAATACTTCTGAATGGCGAACACTCCGGCATTTTGCTGCACGTAGTTCGGGATGATGGGCACCACGCCCGTGCCCGGCGTGTTGGTGTTCTTGACATTGGCATAGAACAGCCCCGCCTCGGTGGTCCAATGGTCGGCATAGGCTTGCTGCCAACGGCCGTCGGTTTGAAAACTCTCCAATTGGAGATCGAGGGTGGGCACGTGCGAGCGGAAATTGCGGCGCTGGTTGAATTCTCGGCGGTCGTCGTGCTGATAGGCCGCCTGCCATTCGAGATGCCCGCCCGAGGAGAGGGTGTAGCGCGTGTGGAGTTTGGCCACTTGGTGCACCACTTTCTGGTAAGGGTAGTCGATTTGGCGCGTCCAAGGGTAGAACTCTGTGGGACGTCCCAGGCGGATGCGCTCTCGCAAGAGCTGTTCGTCGCCCATCTGTGCGCTGAAGAGCACGCCGATGCGGGTGGAAAACAGGCTGTAGTACCCGTCGGCTTCGAAGCGGTCGCGCTTCCAGCCGAAGGCCACGGAGCCGTTGGCTTCGCGCACGCCGGTGTTGTTGAGCAGATAGTGGGCAGTGGAGCGGTCGCCCCCGTTGAGGTAGGTGCCTTGTAGGCGCCACGCTGCGCGACCGCCCGCCAAGGGGAGGCCCGCATCGACCGATCCGGTCAGTGCTGCGCGCCGGCCGTTGCTGCCGTAGAGCGTGGAGAGATAGCCCTCGGGTTGCGAACGCGTGTAGGGCAGGGCTTTGCCGTCGAGCAGGATCACGCCGCCGAGTGCCTCCGCGCCGTAGCGCACGGCTTCCGCGCCTTTCACCACATTGATGCGCCCGGCAGAGTTGGCATCCAGTTCGGGCGCGTGATCCACACCCCACTGTTGGCCCTGTTGCCGCACGCCGTTGTTCATGATGAGCAGGCGCGTGCCGTACATGCCGTGGAGAACGGGTTTGGCAATGGTGGCACCGGTTTGCACCATGCTCATGCCTTTGATTTGTTCGAGGGTCGAAGCGAAAGAGTTGCCCAAATTTTTCTGCACCTCGGCCGCCGAAATGCTTTGGGTGGCGGTGTTGACCGAATGGACGATGCGCCCGGTTTGCACCACGGCCTCGTTGAGGCGATTGGTCAGGGCGGTGAGTTCGACGCGCAGGGGGCGGTGGCTGCGCACTTCGACGGTGGAGACGCGCCGATCGGTGTAGCCCACGGCACTCACCGTGAGGCTGTCGCCGTGCAGGGCGTTTTCTGTGAGCACGAGCAGACCGGTCTCGTCAGAGCGCCAGATTTTGCCGCCGCCGCGCACCACGGCACCCGAAACGGGGAGACCGCTGTCGCGGTCGGTGACGAGCAGGCGCGGTGCGCCCACGGGTTGGGGTTCGGCGGCGCGGGTGGTGGCGGGAATCACCACGGCTGCGCTCAGCAACAGCCCCGGGAAAAGGATTTTGGACATGGGAATGAGAGAGAAAACGATGGATGAAGGGGCTCCGCTGCGCCGAGGGCTGCGGAGACCGGGAAAGGGAATGTGCTGTCGGCGGGCGCGTGGGACGTGCCGTTGGCGTGCCGTGCGCAAAGGCACCGCTGCGGCGGAGAAACGCTGCGGCGGACGTGCGGCAGAGGGGCGAATCGTGAGCAAACAGCCGGTGGCGGTCGATGAAACCGCCGTGACGGGGTGCGCTTTCGCCACAAGGCAACGCCTGTTGCGGAATCGGTCAATCGTGGAGTGCCGGTCTGAACCGGTGCAACCGAGCGGACACTGCGCCCGACCGACGATCCGGGCGAAAACCCGTAGCGAGGAGGGGAGCACTGCCGTGGAGGCACCGAGCGCTGCACGGCCTGCATGTGAACTCCCTTGATGTAGGGAGGCGAACCCCAACCGGCATGAGACGGTTGCGGGTGCAGGAACGATCGGAGCCCATCGGGTGTATCTACTCGATGGAATGGGCGCTCGCCGACGAGAAAAAAAAGAAAAATCGGGGAGAAAAAATCAGACGGTCGGTGGGCCGCGCAGCACTGCGCGAGCAATCACCGTGTGAGCGATCGAGGGTTGATCGGAAAGAAAGGGTGTTTCCGCGGTGGAAACGAAAAAGCAAAATTGAGGCAGCGTGGGAACGGTGCAGGGGGCGGGCACGAAATGGCAGATGCTGCAATTGTCGTGCTTGTCGCCGGGCACTTGCCCCGGCAAATGGTGGTGCCGATGGCATGGGCGGTGCGTTCGGTGCGCGAGGGCGGGCGCGGGCGTGCCGTTTTCGCCCGCGTGCTGCCCATCGCGGGCGGTGGCGGCTGCGGTGGCGCGCAGGCAGGCGATGCACTCGGCGCCTTGTCCGTCGGCGTTCAGACCGATGCGCTCAGTTGGCACCGCGCTGTCGTGGTAGTGAAAGGTTTTCACCACCAATTGCGGCAGCAGGGCGAGGAGAAGAATCCAAGCCAAGGCCACTTGACGACGGAGGGTGCGAAGTTTTGCGGACATGTATTGCCGCAAAGATAGGGAGGAATGGGCAAAGATGCAAATCTGAAGGCAAAAAACGTGAGATGGATGGCGTTTTCGCCCCCCAAGACGCCGTGGGGTGGGCAGATCGTGGGCGTTGTCGGGGCGCATTGGGCCGTGCACGGGGACTTGCTCGAAAAAGTTGCGGGAAATCACGAAAAAGTGGGTGTGTTTTCGTCCGATGCCCCCCTTTTTCCGGCGGCACTTCGCGTCTGCTTCGCGATGGATGGGCGACGTGGCGTCGTTTTCGGTCGTGGCCGTTCGCACCGCAGGCACCGGGAGGAGCTGCTGCCGAATGGATTGTTGCGCTGTGCCTGCTGAGCAGTGGCAGTGCCGACAATAATTGCTGAGACGCGTCGGCAAAAGCGACGAAGGGGACGACCGGTTGCGGCGGAGAAACAAAAAACGGCTCGGACAGTCCGGTGACTGTCTGAGCCGTTGAAGGAAACGGGGGCCGGGGTGCGGCGGAACTTTTCGCCGCTTCGACACGATGCCGCATGACTGCAGGGGCTGTCCGGCGACGGAGCGCGGAATGCTGCATGCGGAGAAGAGGGGGTAGGGCGTTAGAAGCCTGAAAATTCGCCGAGAGAGCTGTTGTCGTCGTCGGCCGCTTCGTCATCGCCCCAGATGGGATTGACAAACTCCTCGTTGGTGAGCACAGGGTTGTTTTGCTGGACGCGGAAACTGGAGTTCATTTTCAAGGAAGTCAGGCCCATGATGGGTTCGCCGTGGAGTTGGAATTCCTCGAGGCGGGGAGTAGTATAGGATTTCATGCGGTGATGATGTTTTATTGCTGAACGAATTTTTGGCCGTTGCGGACGTAGAGTTGGCCTTTGGCGGTTTGTTGCACACGGCGTCCGCTGAGGTCGTAGGTGGCGGGAGCTGCAGTTGAGCGCTTCGCCTGTTGTACGGCTGTGGGCAGGGCGATGAAGAGCGGGGCGGTGTTGCCTGCGGCCGGATCCGACTCGATGCACGCTTTGAATGCGGGGAGCACTACGCCGTCGTCGAGTTTTCCGAATTCGACCTTGTTGTTTTCGGGATTGAGGGCGAGGGCATACACGGCTTTGCCTGCAGCGGCTCGTTGCGAATAGCCGTAGCCTTTGAGTACGTTGTGGGCGGTTTTCTCCGTATCGCCCTTTTCATCAGTGCGCGAGAGGGTGAGGGTCTTCGCTCCGTCGGCCTTGAGGATCACAGCCGTTGCGGCCGGAATGATTCCCTTGGTGAGTTCGGTGAGTTGCAAGCTGTTTGTACCGTTGCGTTCGGCCACGTAGATCTTGACACTCGAGTCGTTGAGCTTCATGGCTTGGTGCGCAAAGAAGGTGGCATAGCCGGTTTCGCCGATGTGGAGGGGAATTTCGTCGACGGGCACGAGGTCGAGGTATTGCGCCGGCCAACTTTTGGGCATGTTCATCCCGCTGCGGGTCACTTCTTCGTTGCCGCGGAAGAGGAGGGTGCGGTCGCCGGTGGTGACTAAGTAGGTGCCGTCGCCGCGTCCTTCGGCGAAGCTGGCCCGATTCACGGCGTCGCCGAGGGTGGCGGGCTTGACATTGTTGGCTTCGTTGGCCAATCCTTGGCCGGTGGCGTAGGCTGTGAGGTGCTCTCCGTCGTAGTAGAAGAGCGTTTGTTCGTCGGCTGTGGGCACCACCTTGAGGATGCCGTTCATGCCGGGGGCGATGCTGAGGAATCTTTGCCCGGCGGCTGTGGAGCGGATGCGGAAGAATTCGCCTGCTTGGGGCATGTTGAGGTGAATCTGTCGGAGGGCGACTCGCAGTTTGTTGAATTCTTCTTGGTATTTCTGCGGTTGGGTGGGCGGGTTGTTGTAGGCATTCATGGCGGCTTGCAGATTGCCGGGGCGAGAATAGGTGCCTACGGTGGTGCCGAAGAGATGATTGTTTTCGGCGTAGCGCTTGAACTGGGCTTTGGCCTCGTTGTAGAGGGTTTGGTAATCGGCTTTTTCGACGACGACGGTGGATCCCGGTCCGTTGGCCTGCCAGAATGCAAGCTTTCCCTGCTCTGCATAGTTGTTGAGATACCCTTTCGCACCGATAGTGGAGCGGAAGTTGAGTGCTTCTCCTTTCTTTTCGAGCGTGAACTTCATGCCGCTTCCTTCGGCTGCGCCGGGGCGTGTGCCGTTGTCGGAGTTGTCGGCGCCGAGGGTCACACTGCCGTCACCGATGTAGACGAGTTGGAATTCGTTGCCCGCGATCTTGAAGTAGACGGGGTCGGCTTCCCATTTGGAAGTGACGAGATCGAAGTAGTTGCCTTCGGGGTTGTAGTGGATGTAGCCGTTTTTCCCATCGGCGGGGTTGCCGACTTTGACGAAGTAAGTGTCGCTTTCGTTGAAGGGCAGCTGTTGTGCCGCCGCGCCAACGCAAGCTCCTGCCGCGAAGAGGGTGCAGGCGAAGAGTTTGTAGAGTTGTTTCATGTGGATGGATTAGGTCGATGTGGTCACGGTCGGGGGCTTTCGCCCTGCGGTTGGGGTGTTGATGCGGCTCGATGGCAAGCGCTCTTCGATGGCTGGGATAGATCGCAGCGGAAGTGGACCGGTGTCTACCGCTGATGGCATTTTTCGCAACACGAAGTGGGGCTGTTGTGCCGTTCAGGGCGTCAACACATTGCGAATGTAGTTTTTCCTTAGCAAAATGCCAAGTAATTTGCCGGTGAAGTAGGATTTGTTTTGAAAAATGACGTGTTTTGCTTGTTCTCGCCTATCATTTCCGCGTGAAAAGCGGAAATGCAACCAAAAGTTGGGGACTTTTTGTGTTTCGCCCAAGCGGGTGAGGCGATCGAGGGAAAGATGCGCGGCGCGGGTGCGGTAGGGGCACAAAAAAACGCCCGTCACCTTGTGGTGAGCGGGCGCTTTTTCAGTGTTTCGCGTAAGTGTGCGTTGGTAACGCGCGATGTTTTTATTGTCCTTCTTCGCTGTCGTTCCAAATGTCGTTGCCGAGCTGCTTTTCTGTGGTGTGCTGCTGTCCGGGTGTAATACTTCCACTTCCTTTGGAGACGTCAAACATGACATGCTCCGTGTGAAGAACGACATCCTTTACCTGAGGTGCAGAATACTGTTTCATATTTTGAGATGTGTCTGTGCTTATTTTTGAATGAACTTCTTGCCGTTCTTGACGTAGACCTGTCCTTTGACGGGAGCTTCCACACGACGTCCGGCGAGGTCGAAGACTTCTGCCTGATTGTCGTCAACGGTTACGCCCTGGATGCCTTCGGGTGTAAAAGCAGTGGGGTAGTAGGCGGGAGCACCAGCGGCATTGTTGTTGTAAATGACAGCGCGGAAGGCACGGACGCCTTGTATCAAGGGCTTGAAGACGAGTTTGCCACCATCGATGGTGAGACCGTATGCGTTGTCGAGGTGATCTTTTGAGGAAACGGTGTAGCCTTTGAGGGAGTTGTTGCCGATAGTAGAAGTCGTAGAGGCGATTTTCTCAACCTCGAAGGAGCCCTGCGACGTACCCTTGCGGAGCAGTACGGCGGTGTTGGCGGGAATCTGCTGCGTGTTTACCTTGTTGAAGGTGATCACGCTGTTTTGTGCATTGATTTTTCCGCTATATACTTCAACGCCTGCGGGGACCTTCACTGCGGTGGGGGCGAAGAAGGAGATGTAGCCGAGTTCGTCGGTGTTGAGCGTGAACTTCGTGGCTTCTTCGAGGAAGAGGTGGCTGTCCGATTCGCTGGTAGAGAGGCTGAGTCCGCCGGTGCGGTCGAGTTTCACGAACTTGTCGCCCACTTTGAGGCTGTAGCTGCCGGCATCAAGGGTCTTTTCGAGCTTGCCTTGCGCGATAACGGCTTTTTGATCGTTGGCCGTGAGATCGTACTTGGCTTCTCCGAGTCCGAAACCGTTGTCAATTCCGGTAAGGTGCTCTCCGTCGAAGTAGAACACGGCGGCTTTGCTCTTATCGTCCGTGAGTGTGTAACCATTACCCGAGGCTTGCAGGTATTTCGCGGGCTGAGAGGTGCCGGCGGCAGCGTCAATGTCAACCTTTGTTCTGAATGTCTTTGCGTTTGCACGAACGGCATCTTCATATTGAGATTTGGTCGTGACAACAACAAAGGTTCCACTTTTAGGGAGATTGAGTTTCAATGCATCCTTAAACCTCACCATTCTTTCCATTTCGCTGGCTGCATTGCCATTGCCTATTTCCGCGTGTCCCTCCAAATACATATTATAAGTGGCATAGTCGAAATCGGCAACAGTGGGCACAGGATATTGGCCTACACCTTTTCCAAAGAAACCATTGGGGCTGTGATCTATTCCCACTCTGTGTGCTTGGAAAAGTGCCAAAGTCGCGCGCATTTTTTTCGCATTGAGCGTTACTTCTGTGTCAGAGGCTCCATTCGGATTGATGATCTCGACAACAGCGTCTGCTGAAATCGAAGGCGAGAATTGGAGTGTTCCAGAGACGTTGCTTAAATATTGTCCCGTAGCACCCTCTTCCATGGTCTTAAGATAGTATTTCCCGTTGTTCTTCTCGTAAAGGAATTTACTCGATCTGCCCTGTTTGAGCTTGAAAACGTTTTTCTTAGAAATGTAGTAGTAGGCAAGATTGTTTAATGCCTGGTCTTTTTTTGATACGATGCTAGTTATTGTGCCATTAGCTCCTTTGTTTACACTCAAAAGGGTAGCCTCGTCTTTTTTGTTCGTTGTTGTTATTATTGACCCATCTTTGAGTACCAAATAACCTGAGCCGATCTTCATAATGTAGCCGGTTTCCGCGTCTATTGCATTATACTCCACCGATTGCCCTCGCATCGTTGCTGTCCCGAAGAGTAGGGCGATGAAGAAAAGCAGTAAGTAATTTTTTTTCATCTGCATTTTTGCTTTATGAATTATACGATTGAATTGATGATTTACGAGAAATGGGTAGGAATCCCGCAGTTATCGCCCGGCAGAGGGCGATTTCTCTCAGGTTCTGCTCTGTTTTCGTGGCAAAGATATGAATTCTTTGTCTAGTGCGACAAGAGTTTCGTGGTAAAAATGAGATAAATATCTGTTTAGAGTGGTTTTTGCTATCGAATAAGCCGATAACAGGCGTTTTTTGCGATTCGGAGTGCAGCGTGTGCGGAGGCGATGGACAAAAGCTGCGGAGAAAAGTGTGAGCGAGCGCGGAAGGAAGGGCTGTTTTACGTAAAAACGAAGCAAGCACGTACAGATCATACGTGCTTGCTTCGTTTTTTGCCCGATGTGCTCGGTGTTGGGTGGCGCTATTGGGCGACGAATGGGCATTTTTCCGAGCCCTGCGCCGAACGAGGGGGCTTGCCGAATCTACGCGCGCCACCTATCGATCTACACACTCCACCTATCGATCTACCTACTCCGCTTATCGCGTCTGCATTCTCCGCTTATCGCGTCTATAGGTGACTTTTCCGAGACCCACCCCGTGCAAACTGTCGGTCTGCTCGTGGGAGAAGGCTGTAGCCGCGAGGGATCGGCTCCCTGCTGCGGAGCGCCGCCGCTCTGTTTCGGAGAACGCCTCACATACAGAGGCGCGCGATGTGAAAAGTGAGCCACGCCGCCACATAGGCGACGCCCGTGGTGTAAAGCATCGAGAGCACGGCATATTTCCACTGCCCGCTCTCGCCGCGGATGGCCGCAATCGTAGCCAGACAAGGGAAATACAGCAAGGCAAAGACCATGTAGCTCAGTGCAGCCGCGGGCGAAGTGGCCTCACGCAAGGCCGCAGAGATCGCCCGGTCCGCCTTCGCGTCGTTGCCCGATCCCGCAGCCGCCGCACTGTCCTCGTCCATGTGGTAGAGCACGCCGAGTGTCGAGACCATCAACTCCTTGGCCGCTGCGCCCGTCAGGAGCCCCACGCCCATTCTCCAGTCGAAACCCAGCGGCGCAATGGCCGGTTGGATGAGATGTCCCGCCTGTCCCAAATACGACTGCTCCTGCCGTTCGAGGGGCGAGAGCTCTCGGTCCGGATGCGGGAAATAGCCCAAGATCCACACCACGATCGAAGCCACGAGAATCACGCCACCCATTTTTCGCAGGTACTGGCGACCCTTCTCCCACGTGTGGCTCACCACACTCTGCGCCACCGGGCGTCGATAAGGCGGGATCTCCATCACAAAATGGCTCTCTTCGTGTCGGCGAATGAAGTGACTCAGCAGCCAAGCCGAGAGCAGGGCCATGAGAATGCCGCCGCAGTAGAGCGAAAAGAGCACCCACGTGGCTTGATGCGGGAAGAAAGCCAGTGTGAACACCGTGTAGACCGTGAGTCGCGCGGAGCACGACATGAAAGGCAAGGTGATCATCGTGAGCAATCGGCTCTTTCGGTTCTCAATGGTGCGTGTGGCCATGATGGCCGGCACGTTGCAGCCGAAACCCGTGAGCATCGGGAAAAACGACTTGCCGTGCAGTCCCACGCGCCGCAGCAAGGGGTCGAAGAGCAGCGCGGTGCGTGCCAGATAGCCTGAATCTTCGAGGATGGAAATGAAGAAATAGAGGATCAAAATCTGCGGTAGAAAGACAATCACGGTCCCCACACCGCCCACCACTCCCGACGCCAGGAGGTCGGCATACCAACGATCTTTGGGCAAGACGTTCGTGAGCGTCTCGGTCAACCACGTCACACCGGCCTGCATCCAGTCCATCGGATACTGTCCGATGGTGAACGTGGCCCAGAATACCAGCAGGATCACGAGAAAAAAGACGCCATAGGACAGCGGGTTCTTCACCAAGAAGCGGTCGACCCACGTGGTGAAGCGCACCGCTTTGCCCTCTCGCAGTCGGTAAATGTCCGCCAGATAGTGGTGCACCAGTGCGTGCGGGTCGGCCGCCGAGTGCGGGTCGTTGGGCGGTGGCGTGGGCTGTTCCTCGCGGCGGTCGTAGGCTTCGATCACCGCTTCGGCCAGGGTTTTGAGTCCCTCGCCGCGGCTGGCCACGCAAGGCACGAAGCGCATGCCCATGTGCGCCGAGAGTCGGTCCACATCGAGCGTCGATCCGCTCTCCGAAAACTCGTCCCACAAGTTGAGTGCTCCCACCATCGGCAGTCCGAGTCGGCGCACTTGCAGGGTGAGCAGCAGGTTGCGCTCCAGGTTGTTGACATCGAGCACGTTGATCACCGCGTCGATTTCGCCCTTCAAGAGCTCGCTCATCACATAAGCCTCCTCCGGCGAGTAGGCGCGCAGCGAGTAGGTGCCCGGCAGATCGACAAATCGCACGGTGCGCCCGTCGATGTGTGTTTCGCCCACCACGCTGGCCACCGTCACCCCCGCATAGTTGCCCGTGCGTTCGTGTCCGCCGGAGAGCGCGTTGAACACCGTGGTCTTTCCGCAGTTGGGATTGCCCACCAGCGCCACCGTGATGGTGCCCTCAGCCTTGGGTGCGAGCGGTTTGCGCGGTCCGCATCCGGGGCAGCCACCGCAACTTTCGGTAGCGCATCCGGTGGCCGGCACGATGGGGCCCGAGGGGAGTGGCGCCGCGGCATTCGTTTCGCCCGCGGTGCGCGCCACTCGCTGCTCGTCGGCATAGTTCTCGTTCGGTCGTTGGGTGCTCACTTCGATGAGTTGCGCCTCGCCGGTTCTGAGTGCGACGCGCTGCCCGAGCATGGCGTAGATCACGGGCGAACCACTCGGCGTGGCATAGACGCGCGTCACCTCTTGTCCCGGCACGAAGCCGAGTTCTTCGAGGCGGACGCGCAGCGAAGGGCTGCCCTTGATGGCGGTGACGTAGGCGGTGGCCCCGTCTTTGATGTGTGAAAGGTTCATGCGTTGTTATGTCGTTGGGTCGGTGCGTGCCAAAAGGCGCATCGGCGTCCTCTTATATAAGAGTAGTGTGCAAATTTACGGCTTTATCTTGCGCAAAGCAATACCCACAAATAGTGATTGTCGGGGGGCGAATTGCAAAGAGGAAATGGCAACCGGGCAAGGCTCCCGTTTTTCGGCTGAAAATCGGGAAGTAGCGTCCGGAAGTCCGCAATTTTTTCGTAATTTCGCCGGGCAAAGACTACACTTCCCGTACAAGAAATCTCCCAATAATGAAACAAACCAAGATCGTCTGTTCGATCAGCGATTTGCGCTGCGACGAAAATTTCCTCCGCAAGTTGTTTTTCGCCGGCATGAACGTGGTGCGCATGAACACCGCCCACGCCTCGGCCGACGGCATCAAGAAAATCATCCGCAACGTTCGCGCCGTTTCGCCCCACCTCGCTCTACTCATCGACACGAAGGGCCCCGAAGTACGCACCACCGGACTGGCAGCCCCCCTCGAATACAAAGCCGGCGAAGAAGTGTGCATCTACGGTTGTCCGGATCGCGACACCACGCACGATGTCATCAATGTCTCTTATCCCCACTTCGTGCGCGACGTGCAAGTGGGCGATCATGTGCTCTTTGACGACGGCGCCATCGACATGGTTGTCACGGCGAAAGATGAGGCCCTGCACGTCACGGTGCAAAATGACAGCGTGCTCGGCGCGCACAAGAGCGTGAACGTGCCCGGCGAACACATCGATTTGCCCGCACTCACCGAGCGAGACAAGGCCAACATCCTCCTGGCCATCGAAGAAGACATCGACTTCATCGCCCACTCCTTCGTGCGCAACGCCGCCGATGTCAAGGCTGTGCAGGACATTCTCGACGCACACGGCAGCGACATCAAGATCATTTCGAAAATCGAAAACCAAGAAGGCGTGGACAACATCGACGAGATCATCGACGCCTCCTATGGCATCATGATCGCGCGCGGCGACCTCGGCATCGAAGTGCCCATCGAACGCATCCCCGGCATCCAGCGCCAGATCATTCACAAGTGTGTGGTGAAGAAAAAACCGGTGATCGTGGCCACGCAAATGCTTCACACGATGATCAACAACCCGCGTCCCACGCGAGCAGAGGTCACCGACATCGCCAATGCCATCTACTATCGCACCGATGCCCTCATGCTCAGCGGCGAAACGGCCTCGGGCAAATATCCCCTCGAGGCGGTGCAAACCATGGCCGCCATTGCCGAGCAGGCCGAACGCGACAAAATGCGCGAGCACGACCTCGATCCGATGATCGACACCACCGATCAGCGTGAATTCTTGGCGCATGCTGCCGTCGAAGCTACGCGCCAACTCGGTGTGAAGGGCATTCTCACCGACAGCGAAACGGGACAAACGGCACGCGCCCTCGCCTCGTTCCGCGGCCCCACGCCCGTCATTGCCATCTGCTACAAGGAGAAGACCATGCGTTTGCTCAATCTCTCCTACGGCGTGATCCCCATCTACCAGAAAAATCACGTCTCGGCGCAATACACCTTCACGGCAGCCATCCGCATGATGCGCCAGAAAGGTTTCCTCGAGCTCAACGACAAGATCGCTTACCTCAGCGGTAGCTTCGGCGACGGGGGCGGCACGAGCTTCCTCGAGATCAATAAGGTGAGCACCATCTACGATAGCAAATATCGCTTCCACTTACCGGAGGGAGTGCACGTCGACGAACTCGCACCTTCCAAATAAACGTCTTCGCTTCTCGTGGCCAAGGCCTTGAGCTCCGCCATGCTGAAGAGACAGACTCACACAAAACGACCGCGACCGAACGCAATGTTCGGCCGCGGTCGGATTGTTTAGGGCGGCGTGTGGGGAAGCGGCGTGTATCAGTCGCGTTTGAGCAACACGACCACGAGCCCAATCGCCACCACTACGTCGACCACGTTCCAGACGGTGCGTGTCAGCGCGATTTTGAAGAGGGGTTGGAAGAGCAACGTCAGCGCCACAAACACCCAGCCCGCGGTATTGCGGTCGCGCTTGAAGTAATCGTAGGCCAATGCGGCGAAAACCACCGCCGCCACGAAGCGAATGAGCATAAACATGCCGTAGGCGAGCGGAAAAAGGCAGGCGAGGAGCGCAATGGCCACGAGGAGAATGATCATCGGAGGGAGGTTGGATTTCATAGTCGGTATATTATAATAGTGTGGCGGAGTGAAAACGGGCAACAGCGCCCGTGTGTGGTGGCAAAGGAACAACATATTTTCAAAACTCTGCCCATGCGACCGGCGAAAAAGCCGACCTCCGTCTGTCCGACGCCCATTTTCTGCCCGTTCGTCCCGCCGTCGATTCGTCGCAGGGCATCCTTCGTTCGTCACAGTGCATCCTTTGTTCGTCGCAGGCCTCGTTTCGTTCGGCCGTGGGGCTTTGTGAGCGTCGGTTCCCGCGATCTCGGCGCGTAGCCGCGGGGCGAAAAACAAAAGTGGCCATCCTCCGCTGAGGACAGCCATCTTTCGAACATAGACAT
>ERZ772909.584-NODE-584-length-22036-cov-5.396570_pt1 | contig 22036 bp, 43 predicted proteins | sample MGYA00511137_ERZ772909 | MGnify/ENA primary metagenome ERZ772909 (study PRJEB29015, sample SAMEA2738095) | human oral metagenome | biome: human oral; feature: human-associated habitat; material: saliva | place: China | collected 2270 ... | reverse complement strand
TGACCTGTCTGTTTGGGACACGAGGAATTTGATTGGTATAACTGGTATGTTTGACAACTGCCGTGCATTAGATACAAGCAAATTAAATTGGCCGCAATTGAGACCGTTCTGATGTGTCAATTTATTGTTTTAATATATTATATATATAGCTTAGACGTCTACACAATAGTTTTTAATTTCAATCCGTTATATGATAGCTATGTTAAGGTATTTATAGACGTCGGTACCTTACAATAGTTATCATATAGCATAATAAAAAATATATGGCAGTTGTAACAGCAACACCAAATGATGATTTTTGTGCCAACGACTTAGATCGTATCAAGTCAAACACAAAAAAGTATGCTAAAAAGTCCATTAACGAGGCTTTTTGTGATGCTTATTCTATTAAGCTTAAAAATGTACGGGTAGTAAATCCTGTTACGTTGGAAATGGGGCAGGTTTATACCGGTAAGGTTAAAGAGATCAACAAGTCCGGTGTTATTCTGGAAGTACCCGGTGTTTCAGAGATCATCTTTGCTAACGATAATTTCTACGGTCAGGAGAAGTTTAAGCACTATCTCGAAACGACGGACGGTGAAGTGATGTTTGAGGTTCGTTCGTTTAGTAATGTACATGGTCAGTACAACGTATCGATCAAGAATGCGTACTACAAGTACTGGCTGGAACATTTCGACTACAGTGCAATGCGCACTGTTCGCCTGGACCGTCTTGTTCGCGGTGGTTATATCGGCAGTATGCTTATCGACAGTCTCGAACCGCTCAGCGATAACGTCTACACGCAGCCTATCTTTGTTCCCGGTTCACAAATTGTGTTGAACATAGAAAGCGACTTCGCACGGTGGGTAGGACAGTACGTCGATGTACTCAGCGACAGCTTCTCTGAATACCGTATCGACGGTGTGATGACGAACGTACTACTCTGTTCTCGAAAGAAATTGCTTCAGTACAACGGTATGTTGGAAATGTACAAACTGGTAGAGTCTACGAAAGCCGACGACAAAGCAAAGAAGCCGCGTGCTGTTATCGAAGGTAAGGTGAGTGGTGTTATCAAGTCACAAAAGAAGTGTGGTATCTTCGTTGAGTTGGAAGAACGCTGTATCACCGGCTTTTTGGAAGTATCCTCGTACGACCTCGTGAACTACAAACCCGGTCAGCCTGTAAAGGTTAAAGTAAAGGAGTTTGAAGTCGCAAAGGGACGTCCTGGATTTGAAATCGCCAATAGTGGTAAGATCAAACGATGCAACACAAGAGTTGTGTTTGAGTTTGCTTGATAATACACGGTGTAAATTGTGGATTATTTGGTGGCTTTGATGGAAACATCGAAGTCACTTTTATTATACTTAGTTATTATAATAACGTGTAGTTCAAAACGCATGATAAAATACCTAATATCAAAGTAAAATGAGTATACACATCACATCAAATTCGAAATCATTAACATTAAGACCCACAACAAAAGACGAACTTAGATCTTTGGTATTTAGCGAATTGAGTAAACAAGGCCCAGATGCAGATCTAAATTTTATCGACACGTCTCTCATCACAGACATGTCTAACTTATTTGCATATTTAATTATTCACAACATCAAAATCGACCAGTGGAACACCAGCAATGTGAAGAACATGACGAGTATGTTTTTTGAACATGCTGCATTCAACTGTGATCTGTCTGGTTGGGACGTTTCAAACGTAGAATCTATGTCTCACATGTTTTACGATTGTAATTTATTTAATTCTGATCTGTCGTCGTGGCGACCTGAGAGTGTAATAGATACAATAGGCATGTTTTCACATTGTACGATATTCAAATCAGATCTATCTAATTGGAAAATGCCTAATTTGATTATATCAGATGACATGTTCTATAAATGTAGAAAAATGACACGTCCGTTAAAACCGGCAGGTATATAAACAACATAACATCATGACAGGTCTTATAGTAATTATACTACTAATAGTACTGGGTATTTACTTCACAGTCGAGAGAATGAACAAGCACGCCGAGGAATTTTCGTACATTATAAAGAAAGCCTCTAATTATAGTTGGGTAGATCTTCGCCCCGATGCTGTTCACGACTTGTATATAAACAATATCAATGAAGGTCCGGTAGAATTCATTTATCATTTCAACAAAAACACATGGTTCATTCATATAACGAACGGTAAGTCTTATTATTTCCACCTTATTTATAACTATAATTGCGTAGTACAAGGTCTTGTTCGTGAATGCACAGTATCGTCGGAGGACTTTCTAAGATACAAAAGTACAGCGTCGTTGACATTTTGATCTCAGTTGTACTGATTTATCTCACAAAGTCCGCTATATTATATATGTAAGCAACAAACAACTCACTGATTTTACTACTGGTGTAGACTGATTTTGTTACCATAACAGTCTATATTATATATGTAAGTTAGTTAGTTCACAACAACAACAATGATTATCAAAGCAATTAAAGACTGGTTTACTCTTCGGGACGACCGTTCTAAAGAGAAACTACTTAAAAGAGTACGTCACGACGCTAAGCATAGAATCTACATTTCGGACAATAAGGGTAAGCTGTACGTCACATTCGACGACTTTCCGGCTATCGCTTTGGACGATACCATCACAGTAAGTGAGGCCTTGACGCAACTCGAAAAGCTCCGTGACCAGTACGTAACGTCACATGTATAAACAATCAAAACAATAAAAGACTATGTTTGGAATTAAAGAATATGACCAGTGCCTTGACAACATGCAGACCGTTATCAATGTTGTTAACAATACTGTCCGAATTTACAATGACGTGATGACAGAGGACGAATTTGAACTCGTTATCAAAGTTCAACGGTTCTTGATCGACGTGGCTAACGGTATGCTTACCAACCACCCCGATTTGTACACCGACGATAAACCGGCGCTTCGGTATCTTGAGGATATGACTGAAATCTTGGAAGATACATTTACGGACGTCCTTAACCGTGTAAACGAAGAATGATGTACGATAAAAACAACGTCGAAATCAAAGGTGACAGCCTGGTTCGTATGAGTGCCGACGGTGTCGACTGGGGAATGGCCTACTACAGAGGTGGTTATTTCGAATTTGAAGACGGACAACATGTCCCAGAAGATCGCATTCATAGCAACTGGTTGACCGTCATCAGACAGTGACTGTACAGCGTCTGTATACGTACCCTAATACAGACTTATTTAATATAACCTAACAAGACGGTGTGACAGGGGGTACACACACCAATTTGACAATTTTTAACAGTAATTAACTTAACAGTATTATGACAGAAAATTTTGATCCGCTTAACTTCAATCCGTCGGACCTCACGGCCTTTTCGGAAAACGACCAGCAATCGTACGCTGATTCGAAGATCTATCGTACTCGTCCTTCAGAGAGCGTAAGTAAGGACGGTGTGTACCGTGCAACCATTAAGATGGTGTACAATCCGTTCGACCTCAAGAACTCGATTCTCGAGCAGCAAAACTATGCGATGCAAGATACCGACGGTTTCTTCTCGGTGGTATCTTCACTCACCGTAAACGATCGCAGCTGTCCTATCTTCACTGCATGGAAGAAATGCCACTATGCAAAGGAAGGGGATATGCTCAAAGAACAAGAGAAGTACTTCGAAAAGCGTTTCGCTCGCTGGTGCATCGTTCAGGTCCTCGAAGACAAGAACCAACCTGACCTAGTCGGTAAATACCTCTTCTGGAAGCTCCCGAAGTCGGTTCTCGACGTGGTGAACGCGAAGATGAAGCCTTCCGAAGAAAGCGGTCGTACACCGATTCCTGTGATGGACTTCTTGTTCGGTCGTTCTATCGAGCTTGAGGTTAATCCCGGCCCCGACGACAAGAGTGCTCCTGAGCGTAAGACACGAGAAATCTCTTATATGTGTGAAATCTCCGACGAATGTGTATCGAACACGAATGTCGACGGCAGTCCTCTTCTCACCGGTGACGAACAAGCGGTTCTCGACAAGTACATCGAGGCAATGATGCCGGTATGGAAGCTCAAAGACCCCGAAAAGCGTGCCGAGATGATGGCAGAGATCAATGCAGACCCCAATACGGTGGCTCTGAAACAGATCTACAACACGGTACTGGCTCGTATGAAGGAAATCGTCCCCGACCTCAACGAATTGAGCTACCATGAGTGGTCGGATAACCAAAAGGAACGTGTTCAACGTTGGTTGGATGTTGTTATGAGCGGTGGTAATCCTCTTGCAGGCACCGTTCAGGCTACAGCTCAGGTCGGTAGTACAGAGGTGACGGCGAATGCAGAACAGGCTAAGCCGACGACCGAGCCTAATCTTGACGACTTGCCTTTCTAAGGTCTAGTTTAGCCTAGTTTATAACTATGGTGGCTGGCATGGTAATGTGTCAGTCACCATTAACAAACAATTTGACATGAATCTTAAAAGTTTTTGGACAGTTATTTTGACAGTACTCTTGTTGGTGGTCAGTACAGTACCTACCTATGCAACATACAAAGTGTCGGCACAGGGTGAATCGTTCATTAAACGCAACGAAGGACTGTCGTTGAAAGCGTATCGCGATGCAGGTGGTTGGTCTATCGGTTACGGTCACCATAGTAAATCGGTACGACCAGGACAAGTGATTTCTAAGGCACAAGCAGAACGCTACTTTGTGGAGGATATGGCAATTGTGAACATGACGATCAATAAGCTACTGAAGAATAAAACTCACAAGTTCTCACAGAAATTTATCGACGGTCTTGGTGATCTGTTGTTCAACTGCGGCGAAGGTTCTGTCCGTCGGTCTAAATTCTATGCTCGGCTCAGTCGTTGCCGTAACGATAAAGAAATGAAATATGTTTGCGCTGCAGTTCGGTCGCATGCTGTACGGTCTACGGGACATGTAGAGCGACGTAAGAAAACTTTGGCAATGATGATTTCGTGATCATTCAGATATATTGTGCAACCTTTATCATAGGTTTACAGTCTACAGTGATTTAAGTTGTGATAATTGATTATACTGAACAAGATGTTGTACAAGTGTACCAAAACAAATTGATTAGAAATAAAGTATATTATATGAAGAAAATGTTTATTTTTGCTTTGGGTTTGATGACGATGCTCGGTGCGAGCGCTCAGACGTCACTCCAGACTACAAAGCCTTTTGATAATGTTTATGTAGGTCTTAACGGTGGTGTCGCCACTGACAAAGGTCTAAATACAGTATCACCCGATAGTCCTGTGTTGTCTCTACGGGTGGGCAAGCAATTCTCTCCTGTTTATAGTGCAGAAATCGAAGGTCTCGCCTTCTTCAGTACTAACAAGAGCGATAATACAGTGAAGACGTCGTATTTGGGACTTAACGGTCTTGTTAATCTCAATAACCTATTCTGCGGTTATAATAACAAGCCGCGTACTTTCGAAGTAAGCGCCGTTGCCGGTACCGGGTGGATCCACAACTATACGCCTCATCAAAGCGATAAGTACAACAATTATTTGGGGGCGAAGACCGGTCTTGACATCGCTTTTAATCTCGGGCAGAGTAAGAAACATACTATCAATGTCCGTCCTGAGATTTTCTGGAACCTTTCGGAGCCTGGTAATCGTTACTCGCAGCTTGCTTTTAACCGACATGGGAGCCAGTATCTACTGACGGTGGGTTATACCTATCATTTTAAGACGAGCAACGGTACGCATTATTTCAAGGAATACAACATTGAAACCTACGAGTCGACTATTGCACGTCTTCGTGAACAACTACGTCACCAGGAAGTACAAGTACGAGAGGTGGTAAAGGACTTGTCAGTAAAAGACACAGTGGTACAAACCGTGACAGTACAAACCACGACAGAGCACGTCGTGTTCTTCGCAAAGAACAGTTATGACCTTACTGAAGAGGTACAGAACGTATTGAAGAACATCGTAGGTACGGTGAATGTATACGGCTATGCCTCCCCTGAAGGTAAGAAGGAACACAATGATATGCTTTCATATCGCCGTGCAGAGGTTGTTGCGCGATTCCTGAAAGCACAAGGTGTTACGGTAAAGGAAGTCGTAGGTTACGGTGCCTTAAATGAAACGTCTAATCGAGTAGCTATTGTGATTACTCAGTGACTCAGTGATACTACAAAGTATCGTTTGTTATTATATATTATAACAGACGGTACTTTTTTGATTTATGTATGTATATCGTTAAAAGATACTAATACTGACGTTAAAAGATGTATAATACTTGTCTTCTTCAAAATAAAGTGCTATCTTTGTATTGTAATAAAAAAAAAGAACAAGAAAATGACCAACGAAGAATTTTACAAGAAGTTTAAGAAAGACCAGCTGATTGAACGTGTTATCAAGCTCGAAGAACAATTGGCTAAGTGTGAAGGCGATTTGAAGTCGTGCAAGACTGAAGTAGAAGAGAAATCGACTAAGTTGGCAGCACTCGAAGAGTACAAGAAAGAAACCGACAACTGGTCTAAGGGCCTTATTAAGACGCTCCTTTCTGACAACCGTAAGTTGTTTGTTTCGGAATTGGAAGAGCAAATCAATTCGGTAATCGACGCTCGTGTACAAGACAAACTGGCTACGAAGACGCATTATTGTGATTCAGATGACGGTGGAGGTAGCTATAGCTCTATACTCTATGATGGGGTTGAAATTACCGAATTAGATTGTAGCTTACCTTGGTAAACTCTCGACGTTATGGACAAGAAGATTTATCTTATCACCTTGGTTGAAATCATTGCCTTTGAAGATCCTATCATCACTCATCATGGTGTGGTAATCGGTGATGAAACAAAGGCTCGTAAGATGCAAAGAAAAACAATTTGTGATTGCATTAACAAGTGGATGGATGAGTGGGGCTATACCGACGGAGGCCTTCTCGAAGATGCTTTTATTATTACTGAGGATACAAACAGAATCAAGGTAGAGACAGAAGCCGGTGATTTAATCTATTGCGATGTTGAAGTGGTAGAAGAATTTTAATATAAAAACAAAGTGGTGATGAATAAGACGTATCTAAACCAACTACGGTGTTATTTAGAAAACACACTGAAAGAGGTGCTTGAGAAGGAATATAAAGAGTGGGCTTATCTAAACGACATCGGGCCTACTTTTCCAGACTACATAATTTTGTTTAAGCAAAGTAGACAATGACACAACATACAGACTACACTCAAATTAACTATAAGGATTACATTCTTTTTCCTAAGACGACTGTACTGACGTGTCCGTACCCACGGGACGGTGATGTACTCGGTGTTTGTATCTTACGAAACGAAAAGGACAAGTATAAGAAAAGAACGGAAAAGTGTGCGAATGTGAACCAGGTAAAATCACATTTAGTTGTACTAAAAGAAATCGATAATACATTATTTGTATTTGAAATCGACAAAGAAAAGAAAACAGTAAAGCCGTGTAAACGGTATCGTACGTTGACAGAGATCTTCAATTATCGATTTTACGGTCTTATATATTACGAAAATGCCAATGATGAAGATTCGTCTTATAAAGAGTACTATAATATGATTTAGAAGACAACTCAAAAGTAAACATTATGAATCGCAACAAACTTAAAGAGAACCTTTCTCGTCTCAATGAAACAGACATCGATATTCTTACGTATCTGACAGAAGAATCGATTGACTGGTTCAACGACTCTAAGAGAACAGACAGTGAAATCGAACGAAAGTTGAGTAATTCCTTTCCGGATTATACCGACGATCACCCGATGATCAAACTGTATCATAGAATCCTCGACGGGGTTTACGATGCTCAGTTTTTTAACGAACGGCTTTTCGGTTATAGTAAAGGAGAACTAGTAAAACAAGTTAACAAACTGTATGCAGATCCCGCTACAACAAATGACTTTTTTATTATACTCAAGGCCCTTATCGAACGTGACTTTGAAGGTATTGTCGACTACTACGATTTGGACGATAATCTGACATTGGATAAGTTCTTGAAATCTATACAAACTGAATACATTGATGTGCTAGCAGATTGGCTTGAAGAAAAAGATTTGAAAACAATTATTATGTTCTGTGCTGTTTGACATGGCTATACATAATAGACCCAGTAGACTGCGTATTACATCACAGTCTAAATCTTTACAGCGATCCCAACCAACATCGAAACTTGAACTACGTGAGTTGATAATATGTGAACTGGTGAGGGAAGGGCCGGATGCCGATCTTAATTTCATCGATACGTCGTTGATCACCGATATGTCTGAGTTGTTCAAGGGGCTTGGTGTTAGAAATGTCGAAATCGACGAGTGGGACACTTCGAATGTTGAAGACATGAGTGGAATGTTCCATGGTTGTGACATGTTTATTGGTAACATCTCAACTTGGGACGTCGGTAATGTATGGAACATGAGTCAGATGTTTGAGGATGCAATGTCATTCAACGGTGATCTTTCAAAATGGGACGTCGGTAATGTGACGAATATGTCTCGTATGTTTTGTAGCGCAGTATCGTTCACTGGAATCTGTGTTGAAAATTGGGATACCGGTAATGTAATGTACATGTACATGATGTTCAACAAAGCGAAGGTATTTAACGGTAATATCTCAAGATGGAATGTATCAAAAGTAGTGGACATGCGTTGGATGTTTGAAGGTGCAATACTGTTTAGAGGTAAGGGTCTTGAAAATTGGGATATATCGAATATCAAGAGAATGGACGGCATATTTGACAATACGAAGTTAGATGTTTATACAGTATTTTATAAACAATTTCCGACGATGCCTTACTGATTTATACGGGCGAATAATGCTATAATATAAATATGAAAGAAAATTTTACATGGTGGTTCAGCCACTGGTGCGCGTTTAATATGACAGCAATGAATCATAAGTGTTGGGGATTCAGGCATTTGTTTCATGACATTGAGAAGCCGTTTATTCTGTGTTTTTTGTCTGACAAAACAGTACAGAAATTTCATCGAAAACATAGTGCACACCATTTAGAGTACAAATACGGACCTAAAGATTACGTATCAATGGTGGTAGACTGGGAATCTGCACGATTCACTAAAGAATCTAAACCACTTAGTGCTGTAGAATTCTATAATAAAATTAAAGACGGAATCAACGAGTTCGACAGACAACAAATCGAAGCAGTATTTGAAAAGTATAGTTTTAAGTAAATGAAATCGCATGAAAAAAGAAGAACGTATTAAACGTGTTGACGATGCTTTGCATTTGATTGAAGAAGCCCAGAAGTTGTTGAAGGATATTATTTGGGAAGGTCAAGAAGGACAACCTGATCATTTTGATAAACTTCAAAAGCTTGAACAAGTCATGTTGTGTGGATCTCACCATAGTTTGAGAGTTGCTTGTATGACATTGAGTGAAATGGCTAATTCGTATAAATTTTGTAATTTCAAAGAAACAGATGAGTAGTAAAATTGTAAAATGTCCAAAGTGTGGTGGTAAAGGTTACCATACAAATTATTTCGCAGCGGTGATTACGTTAGGACTGGGTTATCTCTATCCCGACGATAATATGTACCACGAAGAATGCTCGCGATGTGACGGAGACGGTTATATTAGAATTTATAAATAAAACAAAAATGAACATCAAACAAATTATTTTCAGTGTCGGTGCGATGGCACTAGCGGCACTTAGCCTCGTAACAGTAAGTTGTACGAACCCAGAATATGACGAAGAAGTAGCCTTTAAGGCACGACCTATTTTCTTCGGCGATACAAAGGTCCTCGACGAGCCGGCTAATAATTTCACAATGTATGCACCTACGACCAAGGCGGTGAAGTTTAACATCCTACCTCAAAAGAAGGAATTTAAGTTCGACGACTTGCTCAGTAACGACAACACCCCTTTGGATGTGAACATGTATCTTGTTTATCAAATCAAGAAAGGGCATACGCCGCAGTTGTTGAGGAATTACGGAGCGGACTATTATAATACATTCATCGAGCCATATTTTCGCAACAAGGTCCGTGAATTGGTATCGACTTATTCTCCTTTTGATTTGATGAGTAACCGTGAGGTACTTGCCAAGTTCGACAATACGCTGAAGACAAGTATGGACAATTATATTAAGGAATTGTCCAAGAAACAAGGCGAGTTCCCTATTACAATCAATCAAGTTGTTACCGACCGTGTGATGCCGAATTCGGAGCAGCTCCACGAGATGAACAAGACGGCCGCGGCTATCCAGGCCAAGCAGACTCAAGAGAAACGAGTTGAGATGGAAAATGCCCGCGCCAAGGCAGAAAATGCCCGTGCTATTGCCGACAAGGCCTATATGAACGCAATGAATCTGTCACCTTCACAGTTTATCCAACTTCGCCAATGGGACGTAATTGAAAAGAAGGACGGTGCTAACATTGATGTACTTGTAGGTGGTTCAGAAGTACCGATGTGGAATATCAAACGATGACTATCAGTCTACAAAAATAAGATGCTTCAATTTGAGGTGTCTTATTTTTATTATGTAGTCGTCAGACAGAGTCGAGTGACGTTGAACCAACTACACTGGTTTAATGTCAATGAATCGACATAGTTGATTTACTGGTGTTAAGATACCTCACGGTAGTCTAACTAGCGTTAAAGTCTATATAACAGGTGATTTGTTCAAAATAAATTGCTATCTTTATATTGTAATCAAAAAAGATAATGTTTCACCGCTCTTACAAGAGCATAACTCTATTCTATTATGACAATGCTTCTTAAGGTTGTTTTGTTTATCATGTGGCTTATGATTTCATTTTCACCGCTTCCTCTTATGCTTTCCGATAATGTGGACAAGGTAAATGGTGGTAAGGTCTTCAGCAACTTCTGGATTGGTTTTGTTACTATTTTGGGACTTTGTTTTACGATTGTCGGATTTGTGGTTATTTTTTATGGTGCTGAACTTTGTAACTGCAATTGAACCATCTACGTTAGTTAATTGACATTAAACTGACTACGTCAGTGAACTGACGTTAAAACAGTTACATAATTTTTCTGTGTAAAAAACAAATTGCTATCTTTATATTGTAATCAAAAAGACGTTATTCTATTATGGACCAAATTGTTTTGTTTATCAGTGCCGTTATTCTTGGTTTTACCCCTTGCATCATTTGGATTCATGGTAACATCAAATATGGAAACAACATGTTCAGCAAGACTGAAATTTTTATGTTGGGTGGTTTTGGGACGCTCTGCGCTATCCTCTTCTATCTCCTTATTTTTGTGTTTAACACGTAAACTCTATTATATCATGCTTATGGTTATGATTATGTCCGTGTTCTTTGGATTTTTCGTCGGTCTCTTTTTGATTTCGATTTCTGTTCTGCCCAAAGAAACACTTCTAAAGAAAGACTTTTGGATGGACGTTCTGTCTCGTGTCGGTATAATTGCCGGTCCTCTTATCATCTTCACTTGTCTCGTAGTTTTGTTATTGTCAAAATAACTCTATTATGGTAACATTCAAAGACATTCAGATTGAAATAAAATGTCAAGAACTGGGTCATTATAAACCATTAACAGACGATATTGATGTTTCGAGTTGGGACTATTTTAAGTCTCGTAACGAAGATGAAGACGATAGTAATTTATTTACTGTGTCTTGAACCATCTACGGTAGTACAGTCGATACACTGATTGAGTCAAACGTCAAAAGACGTTAAAGGTGAAATAAAAACTGCCTTAATGTTTTACAGTTCAAAATAAATTGCTATCTTTGTATTGTAATCAAAAAGACAATGTTTCACCGCTCTTAAAAAGAGCACAAAATACATTCTATCATGACACTCATTCTGTTTGTAATCGGTTTGTTGGTATCTCTGGTACTTGGTTTTGTTCGTATGTCGGAATTCCTCAAAAATGAAGAAGTGTTCCTGTACGTCCTCTCCGGTCTTGGCATTATCCTCGGTACTGTGGGTGTAGGTTTCTGTTTTGTATATGTAATTTTCTGAACATGACAATTCATAGTAACGCTTTATATCTGCATTGAATCAACTATGTTTCACCGCTCGTACAAGAGCACAAATTCTATTTTATCATGATGATTATGATTTTCCCGTTGTTTGCAATTGCCTTGTTGGCAGTTCTGTCACTCAGCTCCATTCGTCCTGTACCGTTTCTCAGTAAGAAGGACCAGTTTGTGCACGGTCTTTCTGTTGTAGGTATGATCGGTGGTATTATCTTGATGGTCGTCGGTTTCGGACTTTTGAATTTCGTATTGTAATTAAAAGGTAATAAATCATGACTAAGTTGATGAATCTCAAAACCATCGTTGTTGTAGCAATTGTTGTTTCTGGACTGTGCGCACTTTATGGTTGGAATCTTACCGAAGAAAACTGTACCGGTATTGTAGCTGGTATAGAAATGACTCAAAATGACTGTGACGAAATAATGGGTGATGATGACTTGTATATGAACATCAAGCCATATTATCCTGATTATATGCCTTATAACATGCCGGTCAGTTTCTCGACTTACCAGACTTACGGTGGTGGTGTAAGCATTCCGTTGCATACGAGGCAGAGAGTTGCCAACGATAACAACTATGTCCTTCCGGTTGTATTGCTTATGTAATCGGTATCGTATTTGTTGGAGGACTTATATATTTATTCATTGAACTTAAACGCACATGAATACAAAAGAATTTTACAACGAAATAGTCGAATTAAGTAAAATTATAAACAAAGCTGATGAGCGACTAAGACAGATATTAGAGCCTAACATCGTAAATTCGCTTGGGCAATATGAACAAACGTACCTCTACGGGGCATGGCGCGCCATTCATCACGCCAGTTTTGATTTGAACAGTGTAAAACAGTATTTATGTCGCAACAAATTAACATGACGTTCTATCATAAACACAACTACTATGTGTCTAGATATGACAAATACGACGATAAATTGGCACTAGAATGTCAATTCTCTACGGACAAGGATGAATACACCTTAGACATTACACCTTCTGATTTGGTAAAATACAGAATTTCAAGTGTTGATGACGTACTGAATTTTATTTCTGCACACGGGTTGGACACCGAGCATATTACTAACCTACATATATTGGCTATAACATCAGACGAAGCAATGAAAGAAATGGCCGAACTGTTTTCTGTATTCGACTATTGGAAAGTCCTTTCTGTAATTCAAAAACTATAACGATGCAACAGTTTCAAAAAGTACAAATTGACTTACGTGTTCTTTTAGAACTTGATGAGTATTTTATTGACGAAAGTGCCGTTGGTTTACCTAAAACAATTGACTGGTGGGATTTTAATCCTGTATGTTATATTACCGACGTTACGGACGAGCAAGTGAATTACTTAGTGGCAAACTCCGGTTTAGCGTTCGCATATCATTGTATCTTGAATAAATGGATTTGGTTGGACTATGAAAGTGAAAGAAGCAATTGAACTCATCAATAACAAAGAGAGACCTTGTTATAGCATACATGAAGCGGCAGCTCTGTTAAAGTTATGAACACCAACATTGACAACTATAACTAATAGCGATAGCGGTTGGTATGAAATCAGTTCGTTTTATTATCAGTTAGAAGACGGTATCTTAGAACTACGCGGTGTTACTAGAATTTTCGACAACGAAGACTACGTTACATTCTATGATGTGGGAATTCCGTGTCGCGCTTTCGTAGTCAGCCAATGTACAAATAAAAAACAATATAATATGAATGTGTTTGATACTTTGACGCAATTTATAAAACGCTTATATAATAGTATCGTCCACCAGAAAACAAAGTACACTACGATATACGCTGGTGTGTACACCGTAGAAGACGAGTACATCCTAAAACGAGGTAAGGAAACGTTGCTTATCCTGGGCAAGTCGTTTGACGTGACTACAAACAAAGATCTTTATCTTGTTCGCTCCGATGACGGTGTTGTTCGGATTTGTGAGGTTACACGTCACGACGATAGAGTATTCATTACAATGAGATATTATAAGTACCTTCAAGACCAAAAAGAAGACGAAGTGCTATATTTCTATGGCACTTCGAAATAATAACACACAATAAACAAGACGATCCTAAGTGAATAAGATCGTCTTGTTTATTTTCTAAAGTCCAAACCTAAGAAAATTTGCCCTGTAACGCACGATTTTTGTTGGACCTTACACATACTAAGCCCAACTAATTTGAGTGCGCCAGAGAGCCTAAAAAGTGCCTTTACGTGGACGTTGGGTATTTGCATACCAGTACACAAAACAGAAACCGCGCAAATCAGACCAAAATGCGAGCAAAATAGTATCAAACAGACTTGAAGTTTTTAAGTTCGTCGATGTATTTTAGTAGGTTGATAATACGAAGGTCAATGAGTTGTAAGAATGTAACGAACAAGGAATTGCCCTTAAATAGTATCTTCGGAAGTGTTTTGGTGAGTACCCCGTTCGCGGCATAGTCGTACTTGTTACTACCGTTGTATTCATATTTTTCTTTATATAACGACATTTTACTTTTCGGTGCGTTTTTGATGTCCATATCTGTATCAAAAATATAGTTAATAATCTGGACGTCACATGCACTGATTCTCAGCATAAAATAGACTATATAATACACAAATCAACTATTTAATCAACATGGGTATCTATCTCAAATATGGAATAATCACAGTATTAATGGCTTTGTTATTCAATGCAAGTAGTGTGGGTGCCGGCCCTATACGCACTTATAAATGTGGAACTGTTTACGTATCGAACAATGAAGGTGAACGTTGGTCCGAGTACAGAGAGTCACAGATTAAGCTGTATATGGAACTCGACTATCCCAGAATGGCGATGGAAGACAACGAAGGAGACCAATACTTTTATACATTTGAGTCTTATAAGAAAACATATTATAAGCGGGACGGCAAGCGGCTCAAAAAACTTATCATGAAAGGTCTAAATACATATACCGGAGACAAGGTCGTCGTTACTGTGTACGAGTACGATACCTACTGGTCTGTGTTGGAGATTGTAGAAAACAATAATGTAAAAATTCTATTTAAGATACATCAAAACATAAATTAGAATATGTTAGACTTCATTAAAGATATAATTAAACGAGTAAGACGTATATGTAAAAGGAGCGTACCGTCATCACAAAATTATTCTCTTACATTAACTAGACAAGAATGGCGCTTATTAGATGGTATTATTCAAACAGGTATTCTTAATATGTCACAAGAGCGTCGAGAAAAGTACCATGATCAATACATTGACCTGTTTGATAAAATGAACGAGCAATTTGCTAATTTTAATAATGAATAATGGACTATAAAATACTAAGCAAAATTAAACTGGACTACGATAGCGTGATAATGTTGGGTGACATCCACGGTGAATTCGAAGCTATCTCTAAGTTTGTTCAAGATAACGATATAACAAATACGCTACTTGTTCAAGTAGGGGATTTCGGTGTAGGATTCGGTGACTTTCAAAACACGATGATCCGAATAAACAACCTTAATAAAACACTTGAAGAACGAGATTGCACTGTTGTCGCTATCCGAGGTAACCACGACGATCCTTCTTGGTTTCGTCTAACATACGATTTCGGTCACATACTGTTTGTACCGGACTATACTGTTATTAAAACACAAAATAGAACGTTTCTGTTTGTCGGTGGGGCTGTGTCTATTGACAGGAAGATGCGTATAGGTTGTGATAAAGATAGTGTATATAAAACCTACTGGCCTGGTGAGGCTTTTGTATATAAACCAGAAGTATTAGACGAGATTCTGAAATCCGACTTCGATATAGACACTGTCGTCACACATTCAAGCCCGTATTATGTGTACCCTTACAGTGATATAAACCTAAAAGAGTGGTACGAACAAGACGACAGATTGGAAGACGATATAAAGGCAGAACGTGAAGGTCTAAACAAGCTGCACGACAAACTGATTAGAAAATATACTATAAAAGAATGGTACTACGGTCACTATCACGGTTCACAAACGACAATGTATAACAACACTAAATTTGTCCTACTCGATATGTACCGACGTTTCGGGGATCGTGGTGGTTGGTCTTACACAGTTTATTGATCTATGGCAATACACATCACATCAGATTCTAAATTGGCGGTATTTAGACCTACCACCAGAAAAGAACTTAGGCAACTTATAGATAAAGAACTATATAAGCAAGGTCCGGATGCTGACTTGAACTTTATCGATACGTCGTTGATTACCGATATGTCTTGGTTATTCTATTATTTCGATATAAGGAACATCGGGATAGAGAGTTGGGACACTTCAAACGTGACAACAATGGAAGGGATGTTTAGCGGTGCCACCAAATTCAACTGTGATTTATCATATTGGGATGTATCGAAAGTGACAAACATGCAAGCTATGTTTATGAATTGTTATGAATTCAATTGTGATTTATCACGTTGGGACATGTCAAGTGTAAGGAATGTAAACTTTATGTTATCGATGTGTAAATCTTTTGACGAAAATAACAAGCCGAATCATCCAGGTATAAAGTTACTCGGAAGTATAGATAAAGAAATAGTCGATGAAATGACTACAACTATCAATAAATCTATTGATAACGCTATTGCTAGTAAAATACTAGGACTAATGTAATTCTTATAATTGTTATTATTATGGCAATTCACATAACATCTAAGACAAGAGCACTCAAAATAAGACCTGAAACCAAACGTGAACTAATTACGTTGATATTTCATGAACTAGAACGTCAAGGTACGGATGCTGATCTTAATTTCATAGACACATCTTTGATCACCAACATGACGTATTTGTTTCACCAATTTTACATTCGAAATATCAAAATCGATGAATGGGACGTCAGCAATGTGACCGATATGGAGGGTATGTTTTTGGGATGTTCTGGACTGAATTGTGATCTTTCTAAGTGGGACGTATCCAATGTCACAAAGATGGATTCTATGTTTTCCGGTTGCCACAACTTCGAAGGTATTGGTCTTGACTTTTGGAATGTATCAAACGTACAGAACTTAGATAATACATTTTACGAGTGTTTCAAATTAAACTGTAGTTTGTCTGAATGGGGACCACAAGTGTCCAATGTCAGATCCCTAAATAATACATTTGAAGGTTGTACAATTTTCAACGGCGACCTTTCCAGCTGGTTTATTACATGTAACAGTGCAAATTGTACAGGTACATTTCTTAATTGTGGTATAGAACCAGATCATAAACCACAACTGTTTATGTTTATGTTATAAAAAAAATACAACTATGGCACTACATATCACATCTAGTTCTAGAGTCTTAAAAATACCCAAGCCGACTACGAAAGAAGAGCTACAAGAACTGATACGTCAGGAATTAGAACGTCAAGGTCCAGATGCCGATTTGAACTTTATCGACGTGTCCGATATTGAAGACATGACTTTTTTATTTCATCACTTTTACATTAGAAATATCAAAATCGACTACTGGGACGTTTCTAATGTGAGGGATATGTCGAACATGTTTTATAACTGTCCTAGTTTCAACTGTGACTTATCTAATTGGGACGTCCACAACGTGCGGAATATGTACGGGATGTTTATGAATTGTCATAACTTCAACTGTAACCTACGCAGTTGGAACATGAGTAAGGTCACCGATGTACGGTTTATGTTCGCTATTTGTAGTTCATTTGATAATAAGAACAAACCTAAGCATGCTGGATTTACACCGAAAAGGAACAAGATATACAGAGCTACTATTGATGTATTATCTAAATGTGTAAATTCGGTAATAGATGAAGGTATCGTCAACGGATTACTGTCGTTGGTTTGATTGTATTATTATGTATAATATCTAAATTTATGCGTATACGAATCACATCAAAGTCTAGATCTGCGATACAGAGACCTACATCGAAAGAGGAGTTACATTTGTTGATAGAACAAGAGTTAGAACAGCAAGGTCCCGATGCAGATCTAAATTTCATCGACACGTCGTTGATTGAAGACATGTCTTCGTTATTTAATAAACTTAAACCTAGAAACATCAAAATCGACTACTGGGACACTTCAAACGTAACGAATATGTCGTACATGTTTTATGGCTGTACACAGTTCAATTCAGATCTGTCAAACTGGAATGTATCAAAAGTGGCAGAAATGAGCGCAATGTTTTATTGCTGTAAACAATTTAATGCACATATTTCAGAATGGGATGTCTCGAACGTAATTTGGATGAGTAATATGTTTTATTGTTGTAAGATATTTAATGCAGACATATCACGATGGAATGTATCAAAAGTAAAACGCATAAATAACATTTTTGAAAAATGTAGTGCGCTACCGAAGAAGTTTAGACCAAAATTCAAAGTATAATGGCAATCAAGATTACTTCAAAGACTAAACATCTCGTTATAAAACCTATACTTTGGGGGGAATTACGGGCTATAATAGAACAAGAACTACGTACACAAGGTCCGGATGCCTATTTGAACCATATTGACGTATCACTTGTCACCGATATGTGTGGTTTGTTTGAGAATACAGGCTATGAAATAGGAAACATCAAAATCGACGAGTGGGACGTTTCAAATGTCAAAAATATGTCACACATGTTTTATGACTGTACCGACTTAAATTGCGCCGGTATAGGTGATTGGGACGTGTCGAATGTAACAGACATGACAGAGATGTTTTACGGCTGTAAACAATTCAATTGTGATCTATCGAGTTGGAACTTGTCTAATCTAAAATACTCAGACGGTATGTTATTGTACGCACATAAATTAGAACCTAATAATAGACCTATTATTTGATTTATATGGCACTACATATTACGTCATCTTCAAAACTATACAAAGTTAAAGTATTATCACGATATACATTAAAGGCGCTTATATTACAAGAAATTGAACGTCAAGGTCCGGATGCTGATTTGAACTTTATCGACACATCAGAGATGACAGACATGTGTTATTTATTTGAAAATCTTCAAATCAGAAACATCAAAATCGAATACTGGGATGTCTCTAATGTGAAAAACATGCGCTATATGTTTCACGATTGTCGACATTTCAATAGTAACATCTCAAGATGGGACGTATCGAATCTGGAAGATACACACCAAATGTTCCGTAACTGTAGTGAATTCAATTGTGATCTATCAAACTGGAATCTTTCTAAATTAAGATCTAAAGCAGGAATGTTCTTTGGTGCACATAAATTAGAACCTAATAATAGACCTATTATTTGATTTATATGGCAATACACATCACTTCATCTACAAAGCTGTATAGACCTAGACCGACGTCAAAATTAGCATTGAAGATTCTTATAAAACATGAGTTGGAACTTCAAGGTCCCGATGCCGATTTGAACTTTATCGACACATCTAAGATCACAGACATGTCTTACTTATTCGAAGGTCTTTGTGTCGGTAACATCAAAATAGATAAATGGGACACTAGTAGCGTAAGATACCTACACAACATGTTTTATGATCACAGACGGCACAATAGAAGTAAAGTATGACAAAACAATCTAAAGATATATCTAAATTCCTTTCAGAAGAATACAAAGGGTACGTATTTTATGTGCTCCAGAACAGAGCCCTTCCCGACCTACGAGACGGCTTAAAGACGGGTGCTCGAAAGATCATGCACGCTGCGTTTAACGGTGGATTAAAATCCGGTGCTTCGAAAAAACTACTCAACCTGTCGGGCGATACACTCAACCTGTCGTTATACCCTCACGGTGACGCCTCACTGAACGGTACTATCATCACCCTGTCGCAACAGTTTAGATTCAATCTAAATCCGCTGTACGTCGACGGACAAAACGGAACGCTACGAACACCGAAGGCAATTTCTGCACCGCGTTATCTTTATGTGTCGTTATCAGAATATGCCGATATATGGAAAACAGACAGCGAGTTGTTGGAATATATCTACGACGAAGGACAGTATGTCGAACCGGAATGTTTTCTTCCTATTATTCCGACTGTGATTTGTAATATGCAAGAAGGAATGGCGCCGGGGTATAGATTCTACTGTATGTCGTACAATCCTGTCGACGTTACAAAATACTGTATCGCCGTCCTGGAAAAATCGAAGAAGAAACCGACGATTAGTCCTTATATAAGAGATATTCCTAAGTCGGCATGGTTGTTCGATAAAGAAAACAACACATGGTTGTGTTCTGGTACTTACAAAGTACTAAATTCGACAACACTAGAAATAACAGAGTTGCCGTATAATATAGACTTCGACGATTTCGAAAGTATCCTTAATAAACAAATTGAGAAAGGTATCGTTAAGGACTATGTCAATAATAGTAGTGGTTCTAACATTAGCTACAAAATCAAGTTCACCAGTACCGGTAAGGCTAAATTGACAGACAAGCAAGTCGACAAATACGTTGGAACGACACTGAAGCTGACGAAACAAGTACCGTCCGACCAGTTGTACGTCTTAGACGAGAACAAGAAAATTCGTTATTTCAATAACATCTATGAATTGACAGAATACTTTGTAAACTGGCGGTTGTCTATTTATAAGAAGCGTAAAACATTGTTGTTGGACATCTTAAATAAGAAACTCAACAAGAATACAGACCTCGCTCGTTTTATAGATCTTATTATAAAGAACAAATTGAAGATCAACAACCGTCCACAGAAAGACATTAAGGTCGATATGGACAAGCACAAGCTACTCTGGGAACTTGTTCATACCTCCATGGTGCGGTGTACAAAAGAAGAGTACGACAAGCTATTAAAAGACAACAAAGAACTAGAAGCAGAAATAAAACGTATTAAGAAACAAACAATCGAAGAAATGTACATCGCCGATTTGAAGAGACTTAATACAGTATTAACAAAACAGTTTTAGTATGTTATTATGGCGATACATAATAGACCCAGTAGACTGCGTATTACATCTAAGTCTAAATTACTCAGTATAAAATCAACAACAAAAGACGAACTCAGATCTATTATAGAAAAAGAATTAGAACGCCAAGGACCAGATGCAGATCTAAATTTCATCGACACATCCAAAATAACAGACATGTCTGATTTATTTCTAAATTTATACCCTCGAAACATCAAAATCGACGAGTGGGACGTCAGCAACGTCACTGACATGCACGGTATGTTTACTTTGTGTAAAGATTTCGATTGTGATTTAGCTAGTTGGGACGTATCGAATGTAAAAAGTGCGGCATTAATGTTCTTCGGCTGTTATATCTTAGATAGACATAAACCAGATTTTTCATTATATAACTCACAATTTAAGAAATTATGAAAGAATACAGTGTAATCTTAGGCGGTCTTGTTAAGTCTGATAAAGTGATGTATACACAAATGCCTCGTTCATGGTATATTAACAATATATTGAAAAGACTACAAAAGTTGTATACGTTCGACTATGAGGTATTTCAGCAATGTTGTTTTCAGATAATTACAGCACCGGACACAGTAGACAATTTAGTCGATGCTGTAAATAAGGAATTTGAAGACCGCGACTTTTCCGTATACATGGAATACGGTACAGGTGAAATAGACCATTTAGGTGACACTATCGGCACTAGTTACGGTCCTGTACTAACACAGGTCGGTAGGTCATTTGATAAAAACTATAAGTCGCTACCACACTAATACCATATAAGAAAAGACGATCTCAGTTATTTTGAGGTCGTCTTTTTTTTTGCTAAATCAAAAACCTACAAAATTTACCCTCTAACGCACGATTTTTCTTTGACCTTGGTACTACTAAGGTCACTTCATTTGAGTGCGTTAGAGAGGCTAAAAAGTGCCTTTACGGGCTTGTTATAGTTTGGTATACCAGTACACAAAACAGAAACCGACAAAATCACACTAAACTGCTACCAAACAGTACTAAAGATACTGTACTAATAAAGTTAATGTGATTTTCCATAAGGTATCATATAATATACGTAAAGTACGCTTTATATGTATTTTATTATACGTTGTGACACAACCAACATCATAATAGGTAGGTTGATTTTGAAAACACACAAAAATCTCCCCTCTAACGCACGATTTTTGTTGAGGCTTGGTAGTACCAAGGTAAGTACATTTGAGTGCGTTAGAGAGGCTAAAAAGTGCCTTTACGGGCTTGTTATAGTTTG
>ERZ772909.583-NODE-583-length-22060-cov-9.549582_pt1 | contig 22060 bp, 25 predicted proteins | sample MGYA00511137_ERZ772909 | MGnify/ENA primary metagenome ERZ772909 (study PRJEB29015, sample SAMEA2738095) | human oral metagenome | biome: human oral; feature: human-associated habitat; material: saliva | place: China | collected 2270 ... | reverse complement strand
TAAGGAAAAATAAAGGCCATCATTTGATAGCCTTTTTTGATTTTTTAGTATCTGCGTTTGAATTTTTTTCTAACAGGCTTAACAGGTTTAATTTCTTCCTGCTCTGGCGCATTCATTAAGGTATTTATTTGATTTATATTTGTGTTTATCTGTTCTTCTTTAACGCTTCCTAGATCCTTTTCCCACGATTTAGGGGTAGGCGAATTTGACGAAGAACAAGCCACTAGACACGTTGCCATAAAGCATAGAATTAGCTTTTTCATCTCTTTTTTACTCCTGTTTAACCAATTAACGTATCAACTAAATAGCCTAGCTCATTCAAGGCTTTACTGTTTTTGCATTGCATAAACGGTTTATCGTAATCAATCGTGAATGCTTTGCGCAAGCCTAAATTGCTATGATAATTGAAGCCGTATTCTTCCAAGATATTTTTTACATCTTTTACATCTTTTTGGTTGTGGGCGGTTGTGCCATTGATAACCACTTTAATTTTTAAATCGGGTTTTGCTTTTTCAATGCCTGATAACATTGTTAAATGATTGTCTTGTAAAAGCGAAGATACACCTAGCTGTGTAGGTTGTATCGGTATAACGACAATATCAGACAACTGCAAAATGTTTCTGATGTAGTCATTTGTTCTTGGTGCGCCGTCCACAATTACAAAATCAGTCTTTAAGCTTTGCAAATCGCTCTTGGTTAAATTATTTTCGATCAGATACCCTTTTACATCATCTTGAGTTTTAGCCCATTCATAAGACGATTTTTGACTTATATCACTATCTAAAAGGCTCACACTAAAGCCTTTAGATACAAGGTATTGCGCCATTAAGATCGAAATTGTGGTTTTACCACACCCGCCCTTTAGGCTATATACTGTGATGATTTTCATTTTTACTCCTTGTTAGGTTTAATGTGTTCCCATTTTCTTGATTCCTGCAAATATAGGGTTAAATCTCTCCCCGTCATTGCAGGTAAATTAAAAGATTCCCCTAAGTGGTATTGTAATCTGTGGAATCTCGCTAGGAAAATGATATAATGGAAAGGCATAATTACTCCTTTAAACTTGGTTGTTGGTTACATTCCTGTTTATAGGTAGATGTGCAGGCGGTGGTTCGATTGCAAGCGACTCCACCGCTTTTTTTATCCCCTTTGGTGTTATAATATGATATTATATTATAATATGCAAGCTGATTTTACGGATTTTATAAAATTTTTAATATATTATTGTAATATGATGTGATGATGTTATAATTTAGGTAAATTAACAAAAAAAAGGAATAATCAATGGCAATTAAACCAGTATCAAAAGAGCAATCATTTAACCAAGCACAAGCACCGCAGTTTCAATCAAATGAAAGAATGATAAATGTATCATTCACTTTGCCGAATGAACTAATCGCAATGGTTGATAATTACAAGTTTGAAAAAAGATTGCGTTCAAGAAGTGAAGTTGTGCGCCTTGCCTTGCAAGAGCTTTTTGAGAAAGCATAAATCTTTTACCAAAAGGGCTAATCGCCCCTTTGGTAAGGATTTTTACATTTTAAGAGAGTTTTTATTTATATAGTCAGTTTTTTTGTTGGCGTTATCTTTTAGCTGTTTATAGGTATCATTAAATGCCTTAGCTAAAGCGTGTTTTTCCGAATGTTTAACCAGGTGCGGGTCAAATAAAAACTGTCTAATTAAAGTGTGATCTTGGGTGCGGTTATATTCTTGAAATAATGAATAGTAATTAACCCGATTTTTTTTCATATCCCCCATAAGTTTTTGCAGATCTAGAGAATAGCCGTGTATTTCGCAAACGTGTTTAATAAACGTGTTTTGTGTTCTGCCGTTCCCCTCCCTGAAAGAGTGTATATCATTTAATTTTAAATAAATTTGGCATAGTCTATCCGAAAATACATCTTGATTATCCTTAACACTATCAAGGTTTTTAAAGGCTTGCATTATCGGTTCAAGGTTTTGTTCGATTTTTGTATAGTGTAAAAATCTTGAATTGCCCTTTGCCATATTTACCTGCCTAAACTCGCCAGCCCAAGAGTAAATATCTTGAAATAAGGTTTTGTGAATATCCTTTAAGTGTTGGATAGATATTTCTTTTTTAAGCTCATTGAGCTTGTACAGGTTGGATATAACCGATAGATTTTCGTATATCATCAAAACATCTTCATCTTTTACCCCTTTAAGATTTTTCATTACACCAAAACCCCTATCAGGGTCATAAGTGCTAGGGTAGTAATAGGCTTCCCATTTTCGATCTTCATCAAGATTTACAAAAGATACAATGTTATCTTCCTTTATTGCTTCTTCCATAGTTTGATTTAGTGGCTCTTTTTTAAATGGATTTATTTTGTCAAAAATACCCATTATTTAGCTTTCCTTTCTTAATCGGTTTCTCATTAAAATATCGGTTGTTTCGGCTGACGGCTTTTTGTTTAAGTTGGCGTAAATAACAAATTGAATCTCGTCATCTGTTAAATCAAAATGTTCTAATTGTGTTGCAACAATGCCATTAACAATAGTATTAAACAATGCTTGTTTTTCGGTATCAGGTAAAGAATCTTCAATAGTGGTATTTTGCATTTCAGAAAAAAAAGGGCTATTTTCATTGCGTTTATAAAGTCTAGTCATATTTTCCCCTTGTATATTTTATTGTTTATTTGATTTTCTTAATCGGTATGCGGTTGTCTTTGATACACCGTATTTTTGCGATAGTTGAGCTAGTGAAAAGCCTTTTTTCATATCTCGCAAAAAAGCCTTTTGTTGTTCTTCTGTTAGCGATTTAGGTCTGCCCCCTTTTCCTGCTTCCCCTTTTGCTAACCGTCCTTCCATTGTTCGCTCACGAATTAAATTGCGCTCCATTTCTGCCAATGAAGCCATAAAAACGAATTTAACCTTATCAAAGGGATCAGATTTTTTTTCAGTATCTATTGCACCGTCAAGGCTTTTCAGGCCGACCCCTCTATTTTCTAATTCTTCATACAGGCTTAAAATTTGGCTCGTGCTTCGCCCTAATCTATCTAGCTTGGTAACGACTATTGTGTCGCCCTCTCGCACGAAATTCAATAATTCATCAAGTCTTGCACGATTTTTGCATTTTTCGCCCGAATTTTTGCCCACAAAAATTTTAAAACAGCCTATTTTTTCAAGTTGTTTTATTTGTTCTTCATAGCTTTGCCCGACTGTGCTAACTCTAGCAAATCCAATCAATGCCATTTACAACCCCTTAAATATCAATAGTCCTAAAATTAAAGCTATGATCGCTTTTATATATGATGTTCTTCGGTTATTAGCGGGTATGATAAAAAATGCCACCCACGCTATCAATGCAACAGTTTGAATGTTCATCACAAAAAACCTTTTTAAAATATAAATTTCAAATCATTTTTAAAGTAACTTAAAAAGTTCGTTTTCTTAGGAAATGACCTAGACTGTTAATATAGCCATCTCCTCTATCTTCCAATGGCTCAAATTCCTCAAAATATTTCCCATTTTGGAGCTTGTATAAATGGGCAAAGTATTTATCCCTTACATCAAAATGACCCAATACCCAAAATTCTTTTTCTTTTATTTGAGGATAGTTTGATAGTAATAAATTAGAATCTTCTCTAAATTCGTCCCAGTTTTTAACAAGCGATCTGATAAAATCAAAGTCTTTACTTTTTATAAATTTAAATTTCATTTAATATCCTTGTATGGTATGCAAAACTTAAAACGAATGATCTCTAAATTTCTTATATAAAGCGTAACCGCCTAAAATAAATGGTTGTGATAAAATTACTAAAGACATATAAAGATATGCACTTGCTGTTTTTTCATCACCGTTAGACTTTATCAATAACCATTCGTGAAATGATTTCATCAATTCGTTAAGTGCTTCATAAGTCTTTACCCAATCAAAAGTTGAGAGCATTATTAAACTAGAAATTAAAATTCCTACAATCTTAATATATAAGGTAGTTTGATTGTGAGCGGGAATTATTATAAAAATAATGCAAGCTATTAGACCTATCGTCCATATATCCATTTTTTAGCTCCTTGTTCAAAATTCAACTGTTATACGAAATATTTTGTTGATGTTACCGCCTTATCATCATAAGGTAGCTCTTTTGGCTCAAAGCCTAAAAATGGATTCCGTAAAACAATCACTTCTTCGTCTTTGAATTTGTGATATTGAGTTCGGCAATATTCTCTAAATTCTTTCAAAGAGGACGGCAAGAAACCGCAACCTTTCGCCCCGTAAATATCAACGCCTTCAAAAATACCGTCTTTTCGCATTATCTCGCCATTTACAACCCAAAAAGCAGGCTCGATATAAAAGACTTTCGCTGTATCTCTAAAACGGTGCAATTTAAGCACTCTTGTTAAATTGCCTTTATCATCAGGGATTTTTATATATTGTGGATGTGTTCGCATTTCGATCTCCTTGTTGTCAAAACTTAACAGATTTGAATAGTATAGTACATCTATATTCAAAACATATCAACAATTATTTTTGAATATAGTCAAAAATAATCAAGTATGTTTTGATACTATCATAATAAAAAAATCCCCTAACATTGCTAGGGGATTTTCTCGGCTTGCTATTTAAATTTCAAATCTTCTCTTTTTACTTTAACAACTTTCATTTCTCTTGTTGGAAAATCTAGCTCTACTTTTTTTTCTGCCTTGTTTAGTTTCAAATAGGCTTCAAAATCCTTGCCAGTTTTTGATTTAAAGCCTTTAATTAAAGTGGTTTTGCCTTTACTTAAAAGGCTCATTATTTGGCTGTCTGTAAGATTCTTTTCAGAAATCTTTCGCCATATTTTTAAACCACATTTAACACATTCGATAACTGCGCTATTGGCTTTTAAATTGCCGTTGCAACAAGGGCAATTAGGCATAGGTAAATCATTTAAGGCGGGCTTTGTTATATTGCATTCAGGATAATTTGAGCAGGCAAAAAAACTGCCTTTTGAGCCTTTTTTTAGCATTAAAACACCTTTGCCACATTCGCAAGGTTCGCCCGTAAGCTCTAGTTTAACATTTTTCGCACTCTCCAAGTGTTCTGCAATAAAATTTTGCACGCCTTTTAAAAAATCTTGAATAGATAGTTCGCCTTTCTCGATTGCCGTTTGTTGCTCAAACCATAGTGCGGTCATATCGGGATAAGTGATTATGTCAGGTAATTTTTCAATAAATTGCAAGGCTTTATCCGTTGGCACAATTTGTTTGCCTTGATATTTGAAATAGTCATTATCTAACAGATTTTTAATGATTGCCGAACGTGTAGCAGGTGTACCAATCCCCCCATTTTCGCCTTTTTTATCTTTGTCTTTATCTATTAAAAGCTGTCTTATATCGGGGTCTTTTACTTCTTTTGCAATGCTCTGCAATGCTTTTAATAGCGTAGCTTCAGTAAATAATGGGGCGGGCTTTGTCTTTTCCTTGTTTACATTTATCTTAGCGCAAATTCCATTTTCGCCTTGATTTAAACTAGCCAAAGTATCAAAAGCGATTGTGTCATTTTCTGCCGTTTCGTCATCTTCTGTAACTAATAATTCCCACCCTTTATTTATTGTTTTAATCGCACCAGTTTTAAACTGGTAATTTTCGCATTGAAGAATCACTGTTGCTTGCTGATAGCTCTTTTCAGGCATAAACTGCCCTAAATACTGATTAACAATTTCTTTGAAAACGTTTTTTTCTTTTTGGGTCATATCCGCTATTTGATATGTTCCTTTTACTGGTATGATTCCCGTGTGAGCCGTTATATTTTTATCGTTAAATGCACGGCTTTTTTGTTGAGTATCAATCGGTAAACTTGCCAATTCTGCATATTGAGATTTTAAATGCTCAATCGTTGCAGGGGCTTGTTCAAATTGTTGTGTTGATAAATATCGACAATCCGAGCGGTTATAAGTGATCGCCTTGTGCTTTTCCCTTAAATCTTGGGTTATCTTTAACACATCATCAGAAGTGTAACCGTACTTATTGCTGATTTTCACCTGCAAATCAAGCAATGAAAAAGGAAGCGGTGCAGGCGCTTTTTTATCTTCGATTGTTAAGGTATGAATGCTTGCGGTTTTATTTTCACAAGCGGATTTAATACCATTAGCAACAGTTTCACTGATAATGCGCTTCTCTTTCTCATTGTTGGGGTCTGTTTCTATCTTGTCATCAACAATCAATTTTGTGTCAATTACTTTTGCACCTAACTTAAATTGACCGTTTACGTTATAGTAAAAACTTTCTTTGTGATTCTTATTAGCAAGGTATCTTCGCACAATTAAAGCAAGGGTTGGGGTCTGCACTCGCCCTACCGAAAAAATGCCTGTATAGCCTGTTTTTTTTGCTATTGTGGTATAAGCCATAGTGAGATTTAAACCGAAAATATAATCCGCTCGTGAACGTGCAAGGGCTTTATTTTTCATTCCTACAAACATAGGCGCAGTATTAGACTGGATATTTTTTAACGCTTCTTTTGCGCTATCTATATTCATATCATTTAATAATATGCGCTCCTGCTTGCCTTTGAATTGGCAAAAATCAAGCAATTCATCAATAAGCAACTGTCCTTCATCGTCAGGATCGCCCGCATTGATTGCGGTATCAGCCTTGCTTAATAACTTCTCTACTACCTTAAATTGTTTTTCCACTTGTGGCTTTACCTTTAAAGGAATTTCAGGAAAATTAAAAGGTAAAGTGGATAAATCCCATTTTTCATAGATAGGGTTTATTTCTTTCGGCATTTTTTGCGCCAATAAATGCCCTATCGCCCAAGTTACAACGTAACCGTTTTTACATTCAAAAAAGCCGTCTTTTCTCGAAATAATGCCGATTGCTTCTGCGATTACTTGCCCTAATTGTGGTTTCTCTGCAATAACTAATTTCATCATTTGCACCTTATAATTAACTATTTATCTAAATAATAACATAATAAAATGTTATGTTAGAATAATAGCATATTATTATAGAATTCAAAACAAAAAAAAGCCCGATTATTCGGGCTTTTAATTAGTGAATCCAGTATGTACCGCTTTGATCTTCTCTCAATTTATCTTCGTCTGAAATAGGCGTGTTATGAAGTTGATAGAATCGACCTAATTTCGTTTCGGTTACGCTTCTACTATCAATGGAATTGCTTTTTTTATTCTTTACATAAATAACATTCCCGCTTTCATCTGTAAGCGTTATTTCCTTGTTAGGGTCAAAAGCAGAATCAGCCAAACATAAAGAAAACTCCCCGCCTTGACTTGTAGTAAATTCTGAAATTTCTCTTGTCGAGCTACCTAAACGGCTAAAGGAAATTTTATATTTTGCGCTAGGTGCTAATCTTCTACTTCCCGCCCAATGTACGCAAGTATGATCTCCAACTAAACCTGCTCCCCCTGTTATAGCTTCCGAACCGTCGCCCCAGCCTGCTTGGCTAGTGTTTTTCGGTTGCTGTTGTTCGGTTTCTTGGACGGTTTCTGTTTGAGTGATTTTTGCTTCGTCAATCGCATTTTGATACTGTGCAACCGCATTTTGCAAATCTTGTTCTTGATTTTGCGCTAAACCTTGATAATTATTCTCTTCTTCTTGGGCGCATTTATCTACTTTGCGATTGAATCCCCCGAAAAATTTTTTATCACAAGAATCACGGGTACTTGCGATTGAATCAATATCTACTTCCCCGTCTGATACAGGGCATAGTTTTAAAAAGTTTTTGCGTTTGGTTACAGTTTGGTGCCATTTTTTGGCTCGCAAACTGAAATACTTTTTAAGTGATTTGTTGCACTCGTGCGGGCGCTTGTTGGTTGATAAGCATAGGATTGCTTCACAAGCTAATTGAGCGTCATTTGATAACGTTAAAATCTCAATGTTAGTGTGTGGGTAATACTCTTTGGCTTTATCGCTTGCATTCGCAACAAAAGGCGATAAAACTAACAAAGCGCATAAACTTAAACGATTAAAGTTGAGTTTCATATAATCTCCTTATTTTTGGTTGATTGGTATTTTTTTTGAAAAAACGATATTAACGATTTTCGGGCATTCGTGCGCTGTCGTGCGATAACAGTTAGGAATTAAGTTAAATTCTGCTGTTGCACCATTTGAAATCAATCGTTGTTTAAGCGTTTGAATATCGTTTGCTTCGCCTGTTACTTCGATATTTGTTGCGTGGTGCGCCAAATACCAGAATTTAGTAAATTCGGATTGATGAATAGTGCTTCCATAATTTACAAGTGCATAAGTCCACGCTTTTTCATTTAGGCGATCTAGCGGTACTTTTTGAGTATGTTTTTGTAAAAAAGTATTTGTTTTTTCTTCCTTGCTACCTGTTGGATATGGTGTAGGTTCAGGGGGCGAACTGCAAGCCCCTAATACAAAAGCCATTGCAACAATTAAAGCACTTTTTTTCATAGAATCTCCTGTTTAATAACTTGGTTTATTGTGTTGTTGGTTTGGTAATTCTATTGCGGTTTCTCGTCTTTGGTATGCTAACTCTAATTCTGATTTTGTTGGCATTTTCTTGCCTAGTGCGTTTAAAGTTGGCGATACCGATTTTAGGCGATCAATAAAAAATGGGTCAGAATAGAAAAAGGCTTTTTTGCATTTAATTTTTGCAGAATTGCAAAAAATAATTTCTTCATCATCTTTTAAATCCATTATTTCCTGCGGAAGCAATAAGGCTCTTTGCGTGTTATTATCGCTTATCGAACTGCCCCCTTTGTTATGTGAATGATTACGGTTTACTGCCGTTAAATTTCCTATACGTTTGCTAATATCTTCTGCTGTCTTAGGGTTTTTCGGGCGATAGATAATGTTGCAAGAATGGTTTTCTAAAAGTGTTTCCGAGCCTTTATCGCCATAACCTAAAGGCGGGTTTTCGGCTAACTGGGTGCGGTTTTGGTAAATAATCAAACTCCGCAAGTTATACCCTGCCATATATGCAACTGCTACTTGGTAACGCTCCATATAGCCAATAGATGTAAATTCGTCCATTAAGAGCAATACACCGTGTTTTAAGTCAGGGTTAGTATCGGGTAAACCTTGACGGATATTTTCAAAAATTAACTGTGTAAATAATAAATTAACTATTGGGCGAGCCGTTGAAATGTTTTCAGGGGTAATGCCAATGTAAACAGTCATTTTTTCTTTTCGCAAATTTCTAAAATCAAAATCATTTGTAGAAGTTGCCATTTCAAAAAGTGGATCTTGGAATACTTTTAATGGTGTTTCAAAAGAAGATTTAACCCCTGCAAATTGGTCTTTTGCTTCTGCTTGCTCAAAAAAACTTTGAAATTTTGCATAAATGGTTTCGCTTAATAAACCCATACAATTAACCGTTTCTACGGTTTCTTGTAAAGGGTAAACTTTAGGGAAAAAATCCCCGCTTTCTTCGTCATAATCTAATACCTTAACCCCTTGTAATGCACCTGCAAGCGTGGTTAAAGTAAAAGAGCTACCTAATATAGAGTTTTCTTTTAAAATTCCTACTAGATACGTTATAGCCACAAAAACAGATTGAGCTTGTAATATAAAAAAGTCTTTCCCCCCTTTTCCTGCAGGGTATAAACTTTCTGCTAATGCCTGGATTTGCAATTCAATATCAGGCTTTGAAAAATCAAGGTATTCAAGCGGATTATATCGGTGCGTGTTAAAAGAGAATGGGTCAAACAAGAAAACCTTTTGCCCTAATTTATCTTGTCTGTATCGTGAAGTAATATCAAAACACTCTTGCTTTACATCAAGCACTACGCAAGAATCTTCCCACGTTAAAAGATTAGGAATAACAACCCCAACACCTTTCCCGCTTCGAGTTGGCGCACCAACGCTTGCAAATTCCTGCCCCCCGAAAATAAGCAATCCGTTCTTGTCTTTACCAACAATAATGCCTTTTTTCTCTCTTAATCTATTTTTTCTGATTGTCTGCTCATTGCTCCAACTTGCTTTGCCGAAAATGTTTCGTCTTTCGTGATTTTTCTTTAATGCAATACCTATTAGATAGCCGATTGCACTCACCGCTATTCCTGTTCCGAAAAATGCAATTAAATACTTCGTCAGAAAACCTTGCTCAATCGCTTGAATTGGCAAGCCAAGTGAAAAATGCTCTTTAATTGTGCTAGTGGCTAACGATATTTTCGCTACACCTTTAACACCCGAAAAATCACTTACCATTAAAATTAAAACGGCAATAGAAAGGCAATAAATTAAAAATAATAAAAATGCTCCAAAAATCCCGATTGTGATTTTTTGCGCTTTGGTTAAATTGCTCATACCATTTCCTTATTTTTCAAATAGGCTTTTACCTTGTCATAATCTTTCCAGTAAAGGCTCGTAATTCTTCTTTTGCCTTTAACTCGCCCTATATGCACAATAATATCTATTGTTTCTTCAATTAACGATTTCGCTGTGTCATAAGGCAATTTTGACCCTGTTTCATTTTGCAAAGTCATCAAAGTTAAACGTCTAATCACTTCATCTTTAGACCCTGCGTGTAATGATGTAATCGAACCACCGTGTCCGCTTGAAATTGCCTGTATATAATCAAAGGCTTCCCCTGCTCGCAATTCTGCAAGCAAAATGCGGTCTGGCTTCATTCGCAAACAAGATTTCAATAGTTTTGCGGGATTAACACTATCAGCCGTGAGCTTGGTTTCACTTGGATATAATAGATTCACTACGTTTTCGTGCTTATCACTAAAAAGCTCCCGCACATCTTCGATTGTGATTATTCTTTCGTCTATTGGTATATAACCAATTAACGACTTCATAAATGTAGTTTTACCCGAACCTGTCGCCCCTGCGATTGCGATATTTTTCAAACCGCTTTGCACGGCTAACTTGAAAAAATTATAAAAATCTTTTTTATCTAAAAAATCAGCTAATAAAAAATCATCTTCGTGAATATGGTCTCCAATCACAATATCATCAAAAAAACCGCTTTCTTGATATTGCTCCAAAGAAAGATTTTTACTCATTGGCTTACGAATGGTTATAGAAAATTGATTTCTATCCACTACGGGGGGAATTACAATTTGAATCCGCTCGTCATTTGCAAGCGTTGTACCTAAAATTGCGCTTTGTTCGGTGAGTTTTTGACCGCTTGCGCTTGCTACTGTGTTTGCAAATTCCTTACAAGCAATTTCGGTTACTCTTTTGCATTCTTCGGGTGTGCCAAGATGAAAGCCTGTATCATCTTCATAGTAAATTTGCCCGAATTTGTTTATCACTATTTCAGTTATATCTTGGCGATCCAATAGATCGCCAAATAAGGTTTTTGTATGTGATCTTAAAGTTACATTATCTTTCATTTAATACGCTCTCTTTAATTCATATACATTAGAAAAATCAATATCTCTTGCAACAAAAATACCCACTTTGTCGCCTTGATTTTTATAAATTGTTGGCTTAATGTCGCCCATTTGTTCAAGTACCGTTGTCGCAATCTCTTTGCTCGCTTCACGGGTATTTTCCGAATTATTTTGAGCGGTATCAGTCATTTTACTTAATAAAATGTTATTGCCGTCTAAAATCATAGATAACATAATTGCATTTGAGAAACGCTCCCAAAAATGATTATCAACCCAACCATTTAAACCGTTTGCGCCTAATTCATCTGTTGAGCCACTAGCAAGCGGAATAACTAAATTATTCATAGTGCGCACTTCTTGCCAAATTACAAATAATTGTGATGATCCGTGACTAACATTGTTCCCCTGATAATATCCGTTTACCCTTGACCCTTTTTCAATTAGCAATACATTGCCATTTGATGAATACACGTTTTCAGAGATTACACAACTTAACTGCCCCGTGATATTTGAAATCACTTTCACACGCAAAGCGCAAGGAATTAACGTGCCTTGTTCTAACAGTAAATTAGGATTAAATTCACTTTTTCTTGCCACCTGTGCTGTGAATGTTGGTGATTCAGAGAAAGGATCTGATTTTCCTGTTTCGCCTAATACATTTTTAGGGCTACCATTGACATTCCCTAATTGTGCATTTGCTTTTTCAATCGCTTTTTGTGTTGAATCATTATATTTCTTAACGCTTTCAGCACCGCTTGCGGTCATTGTGCCAACACTCCCGCCTGATTGAATCATCATATCACCCATTGATTTAATCAGTTTTGCCTTTGGTTTTTCCATTACTACTGGCGCACCGCCTAATAATTCTGTTGGTTTCGGCTCGTCTAATGAAAAAACCTTAGGTTTTGTTGGTTCTTCGGGTTTACGATAGATTTCGGTTGTTTTTCGCACTTCTATTGGTTTTTCTTCTTCGACTTTTTCGCCCTTAAATGCCTGATAAAGTTTCGGCACAAGCAAAAATAATAACAATAGAATCCCAAATAAAATTATAAAAATACCTGATTTTTTCCCAATACTTTTTTGTTTCGTTTCGTTGGCAATACCTGTTTCGGCTCGATTATCAAAAACAATTTCAGACTGTTTTTGCTCTACTTCGTCATTGTCTAATAATGGGTTATTATTCATTTTCAATCCCCTTACTCTTTAATTGCTCTTATCACACCTGTATTTGTAGTTGATACATCACTTGTTGGATTTTTACCAAATCCGTGATTGATAATTCCAACAACCTGATCGCCATTTCTTAAAATGAATCGTTGTGCGGTTTTATGTACTACAATTACAGTATAAGCACCTTGCTTTTTAGTGTTTACGTTTGACATCATCTCTTGTTCGCCTTGATAGTAAAACACCGCAGGAATTGAATTAACCGTATCAAATCCTATATATGTTCTTACACCGTCATCATAGGTAAATTTAGGCGCAATCTCTCGGCTATCTTTCCCTACTTTCATTGTGTAATCCCAATTTCTAGGCACGGTATATTTATCTAATTGCGCATTAACTTCTTTTTGCTCGGCTTCTCGCTTAATCTTGGCTTGCGCTTCTGCTTGCTCTTTTCGTTTTCTGTCCGCTTCTAATTGTTTTTCTAATTGTTCTTCTGTTGGATAAGCAAATTTCATAAAATACGCATTAACTTCTTTTTCGCTATTAACTAAACGTAAATCAAAAGCATAAGTGCGCTTATTGGTTGATACTAATAAATTAGTATGCCAATCTTCTAAATTATCGCTCGGTGCAAAAAATTGTTCATTCTGTTGCACTGGTTTTGCTTTAATGTAAAGGCGATTTTGGTTACTTTGAACGTCCCACCCTTGACTGAATCCAGTTGAAATATCTGATACTGTTTCATCATCAGCAAATAATACAGAAGTTACAAAGCCGTCTTTTGTTCTAATTTCTACTACATCATTAGCATTGTAATTAACGTGTTGCATTCGGCTGTCATAACGACTAGATTTCGGGGTTTCTATTGCACTAGCATTTAACGATAAAGCGGTAAATAGACATAAGGCTAGAAATGATCTTTTCATCACAATGTTTCCTGTACTTTTTGATAACTGGTTACAAAAAAGCCCATTGGGTTTTTCATTCTTTCTGAAATTTTAAGCCCTGATTGTGGCTCATAAATATAAGATAAACGGATTGTGTATGTTTTTTGATCTTCAATCCCTTTTGAATCTTTAGTATTGACTTGCGCCCTTACTGTTGCGATATTTTCGCCCCCGATATTATCAATAGTGATTGAAATCACTTTTACTTTAGCCGTTCCAGTACCTAAAACACGGTCTAACGCTGTCGGAGCGTTAAACTCTTTTCTATAATCATCTGCGACTTGATCGGAAGAAAATAACTGTGTTTGTTCGTATGTGTCTTGAATTGTTTGATAAGAATAAGACTCACGCAACTGAATATAATTATTTACAAAATGCTTATCTAAGGCTTCCTGTGCGCCTAATTCTGCAATCGAATCTTTAGAAATCACACTTATAGGATCAACAATCCCGCTTGAACGGTCAAAACTTAAAATACTTGGTTTTGTTATTTCATCTGCAATCTTATTTAAAGCAACAATTCCCCCGAAAACAAGGATAGGAATTAAAGCCACACTAACACCCGCAACAGTCCAAGCAATGCGATTAGAACGCTTATACATTAACTCTCTATCTTGTTCATAAGAAAGCCCTGAACCGATTATATTTTCGGTTGCTTTAGTGTTTTTTTGGTTGTTGGTTTTTGGAAAAAGCATAATTACTCCTACTATTTTTCTTTTGTTAGTTTTTCAAGACTTCTTGACATATTCTGTAATAATTGTGTTTGTTGTTGTTGCATTTCCATTTGTCTAAACTGCATTTCTCTAGCATTCATATTTGAGCTATTAGACTGTGACGGAAATTTATCAACAGTTACTTTTGATAAATTAGAAACAATATCTATTGCCCTTGTTATCAATTTAAAAAAGATATAGCAGAATAAACAGCAAGTGATACCAACTAATAATACATTTGATCCACTACTGCCATTCAAGGCATTTGAAGCAAATTGAATGATTGTTCCCGATATAAGCCTTACTGTAATAATAATTAGTGCATTACCTAATAAAGCACTAAGATATTGAGCAAAACTATCTTTTAACCAACCCCACATTAAACAGAAAATAAAAAGTGGTGCGAAAGCTAATAAGAAAAAAGTTACAAATTGAGATATAACTATTACAGAAAAAATAGTTACAAATAAAAAACCAAAGCTTAATGTTACAAGTATAAAAGCCAACGAACCGCTAACCATATCGCCCTGATCGTATAGTTCAATAGCCAAATCAAAAGACTTGTCCATTAACTCGTCTAAAAAGCTCATTCCAACAGCAGAACCACCCGAACCAATCGTAGATAATTCTTGAACCGCCCCACCTGCTAAAGTTAATAAACCGCCTGAATTATTTACAAAAGCAAGAATAATAATGAAACTTGCACCTTTCCATAATAATTCTCGAACGGGGGAATTGACTTTACCGAAAAGAACCATATACCCATAAACAATTATGTATAGCGTAACCGCTACAGTTGTAATTTCACTCAATGATTCTGCAAAATTAGACTGTGCCGTCTCAACTATACCGTCCATAAGGCTTTCGATTTGCGATTGAGCATAAGCAAAAAAGCCCATAATTCCCCCTTTTTATTATTTGCCAAAATTAGTGAAAAAATCTTTATTGTGAGATCTTTTTTTATTTTTGGCTTTTAAAGCATTTATACAATTTAATTCTTCGGGTCTAAGCTCTCCGTTTTCACACTTCTTAACCCATTCTGCCCGCAAAGAATCATTTTTTAAAAAATCATCAACGGTATAACTTTTTTCTTCCTCATTACACGCTGACAAAAACAAAGAAGCTAATACACATAAAACTATTTTTTTCACCATATCTACCCCCTTATTTACCTTGCCCAAAATTACTATAAAAATCTTTATTTTGTGAAATTCTGCGCAATTCATCAGCTTTTAATTTTTGAGATTTTTTCTCTGCTAATTCTTCACTGCTTTTAGCAATATCGTGAGCAATTTTATCTGCTTGCAATAATGCAATTTGTGTTTGCATAGCATTTGATAAATCTTGCGCCTGCTTGGTTGTTGTTGCACCTTTCATTTTCATTGCAATATCATTGATTGTGTTTACTCGCTCTTTCACTCGTGAAAGATCTCGTTTTACCTGCTCCTGTTTAACTACATCAATTACAATATCGCCTTCGCAGTTTTTGCGTTGAGTGTCATTTAAATTTTGACATAGATTATCTAACCCATAACTATCAAAAACAGACTTCAATTCAGGGCTTAAAATCTCATAACCATATCTCAAAATCTCATCTTGATTGCCTAACCATTTATCCAAGTTAGACACATTGCCTAAAATAGAACTCGCCTTATCCATAAAGCTAGACATATCAGTAATTCCAGTTACCGCACTTAACTGCGCTTTTTGGTTTTCAAAATCTCGCTCAATTTGAGATACCCGCTCCGTCCACTTTTCAGCTTCCAAAAGCCAAGTTTGGATCTGATTAGATACATTAGTAGATATATGCGCTCCGTCAGTTACAGGAATTAAAGCAAAAGCATTTGCGCTTAAACCCAATAAAAGAGCGATTGCGGTTGATTTAAGTTTCATACGAACTCCTATTTATAGTGGTTATTATAACAGAATATGATAACATTACAATATAATATTATCATATTCTATGAATTTAATTTCGCTCCATTCTAGCCTTGAATACTGGCAACCAATCTTTCGGATTATCGCCATACTCTGCAAGAATTTCATCAATAATCGGGATATTATCGGCACTTCCAGAAAGCACTTTCATATCTCCACGAGAAAGAGCAGATAAATCTAATTTAGCAAGAACTGTATTCCCCCTATTATCGCTTTCAGAACCCTTTTTCACTAAAAACATTCGACTATCAACATCTAATCCTTTCACGATTCGATATTCTTTGTCCGAAAGTTTAAAATGCTTGGTATATTCGGTTTCATCAGCCTTATTGTTTGGTAAATAAATAAAGGTTTCTACTTGCTCAATAACTGCCCTTGCGATAGGGCTGTTAATAATTTCACTTGGCGATTGTGTAATCATTACTACAATACCGTTTTTCTTACGCATTGTTTTAAGTAAATCGTAAACATATTCAGCAAAAATTGCACCTTGCAACCATTTCCAAAATTCATCTAGGAATAAGGCTAATCTGCGACCGTCTAGGGCTTGACTAATCCGATAAAGAAGATAATAAGCCAACACATTAACAACTTCCGCATTATCTAAAATCTCTGTACCGTCAAATCCATATAACGAAAAATCATCAAAGGAAATCTCGTCATTTTCATTATCAAATACCCAACCAAAGATATTGCCCTGCTTCCAAATCCGTAAACGCATTTCTAGGCTATTTTCGTTCTCCATATCTTTTTGGATATTTTCCAATAAACGAGTAATACCGAATTTGCGATCTTCTTTTGGTAAATTTAACACCGCATTTACAGCAAAGTTAATTTGCTCCTTATCTCTTGTTGATAATTTTGAGCCGTCAGATGTTGCCAATTCACTCACTAGACTATTTAAAAAAGCAACATTCTCCGCAGTCTTATCCAACATAAACGGATTAAATCCAGTTGGTTTACCATTTTTTAAGCGGTTATATTTCCCGCCCATTGCACGAATGGCAATTTCTGCCCCATAATCCTTATCAAAATAAATAGCCGTGAGCTTTTTATTTACCGCACTAGGTAAAAATGTTTCGGTTCGATTAAATGCCATACATTGCGACAATAAAAACGTAGCTAAAACCGTTTTACCTGCCCCTGATTGACCTAAAATTAAACTATGCCCTAAGTGCATATCCCCTACATCATTTCGACCAATTCTAGTTTGGTGAAAATTGAAGTAAAAAGGGCTATTTGAACTTGTTTTCAGCAATGTTATTGCATTACCCCAACAGTTATCCGTTGGCTTACCTATTGGATTATTGTGTAAAGAATTTAACCCCGCAAAGTTTAAACTTGAAATTAAACTTGTTCTTGGTCTAAACTTGAAATTACAAGGTAATTGAGAAAAATAGGCTTCATCTAAAGCGATATTTGATAACGACAAAATAAAGCCTAAATCACTCAATTTTGTCATTGCTTCATTAGTACAACTTTTTACTTCTGCAACCGAATCCGCATAAATCATTAAAGTAAAATGATGATCGCCAAAACAAATTTCTCCGCTCGTTAGCTGATCTTTAGCAAATAATAAAGCGTCTTGTTGGCTTACACTATCATCTTGCGTTGAGCGCAACTGCTTAATTTGACGATTAAGTAATGTTAGCGCTTCTGTTTTTGGTAAAATACTAAATGATTGAGTTAGATTGTAACGGCAATTTAAGCTATTCAAAGTATCTAAAAAACCCGCTTCGGTATCTTGCACCCAATCCTTAATCTCAATTCCCCGCACATAAGTTTTTTTACCGTTCTGATTGATTTCGGCAATATCTTGCCCGCAAACAAGGCTTATATTTCCCAAGTACGAATGAATTTTTTGGTTTAAAACTCGTACTTTTTGATAAGCACCTGTTAAAATAAAATTATAAAATTCTAGTAATTGAGAAAAAACAATTCCGTTTTCTTCATAAGTTGATAAGCGAACACAACCAAATTTATCTAACGAACTTTCAGCACGATTAGCCAACTCTTGAAAATGAAAAAGGTTCGCTTGAATATCCGATAAGCGCTCGTCTTTGCTTTGTGTTTTAACATTGACTTTCTCTGCGCCTTTATGCGGTGCATAAGCTAAAGTGATAAATAATGAATTTTCCATAAAATCTTTTTTGTTAAAGGATTTTATATAGGTATCATTCACTTCTTGCGCAAAATCACTTTCAAATTGATGAAAAGTTTTTAATGTTGAAAAATCTCTAACAGTATGCGTATAAACCGCAACATTTTCTTGCGCAAATGTACGAATCAACGTATTTAATGAAGCCTTGTATCTGTCTAATTCATCATCTGCCCTTGTTTCATAAGAAATCCCCTCAATTTCCCAAGTTGCAGTAAATAATCCGTCTTTTGTTAAAACTACATTTTCAGCAATATGTGATGAATAAGGAATAATTTTTTCTAATGATATTGCCTTTTCTAAATCCAACATTGTGTAATCTCCTTTATCAGTAACATTTTTTTTATTTACTCTTTCTTTACTAAAACTTGCGCTTGTATAGTAATTTCCCTTAAAGAAATTTTTAAATCTTGCGCCTTTTATGCGTGATAACATCAGATAACGCTTAATCCCTAACAACTGGAAAATTTTTTCGTCCATTGCCGAAATTAAACGTAAGATTCCGAAAACTGGAAAAAAGAAAATAAAATAGTAAATTTTGGTATAAACACTAAGTAAAACAAAAACACCAAATGCAAGAAAGAAAGGAACTAACGGAACACCCAAGATAACAGCGGGGCGGGTAAGTGCTTTAAAAAGCGGATCTTTGTTTAACATATATTGAGCCTACTGCAAGTACAGGGGGGATTTTACCGATATTGTCTGACAATATAGGGAAAATCCCTATCCTGCATTAGAAATAAGCAAGGATAAATCCTTGCTCCTTTTTTTGTTAGCCAACTAACAGCTTTGCGATCTCCGCAGCTGCACCGATAATGATACCACCTACAAGAATAGGGGCGACTTCTCGGAATGTTTGGCCACCAAAAATAATTTTATACCCTGCAATCAAAATAGCGATAGTTACTGCACCAATCGACACCGCAGTTAAAACATCTTCGATATTCTGAACAAGGGTATTAACTTTCTGCAAACCCGCTCCAAAAGACGGATTCGCAAAAGCCATTGTTGCTAATCCAACAATACCTACTGATTTAGTTTTTGATACGGCATTTTTTAAATGTTTAAACATTTTTAATTCTCCATAGATTAAAATTTAAAAACAGAAGATTTTTCTGCACTTTTAGCATTTTCTACTAGCTCAACAGGAAAATTTTTAATCAATTTTGATTTAGAATTTCCCGCAGAAGCCGATAAAACAACCGCACCTTTTTTTTGTGAATTGGTTGATTGTTTTTTTCTAGGTTCACGCACTTTTGCAAGCGCCTGCACCGCTTCTCCTTTTATGCTAGGAACAATCGGATCTGATTTAGGCTCATTGTTAAGATTTTTTATAACTCTCTCAACATAAGCCGTTCTTTCATTTCCTATTTGCTCCTTAACAAAACCGTAAGAATAATTGCCCGCATAATAGCAACTTAATGCTTCTGCAACAGAATTATTAGGGCTATCCTTATAGCATTGAGATAGGATTTTTTCACTAATTTTGATATTAGTACAACTGTCCAATAAGTCTTTTCCAGTTACCCCAAATTTTGCAAAATTACCCTTATTAACTTGACCCAAGCCAACAGAATAATTAAGTCCTTTTGATTCTAAAACATCAATCGTTTGCTCGGCTTCCGCTCTTGTTGTCGGTTGCTTCACTGGCTTACCATCTACTACCGCTATTGCATAAGGGTTATAATGGCTTTCCGTTTGAATTAACGCATTCATTGTTTCAACATTAACCAATGCGCCACAAGTCAAAAGGATTTCTGGGATCATCTTTTCACCACCTTATTTTTAACTTCAAAGGGGCTTTCCGCATAATCTGCAATATAAGTAAATAATTGCAAAATTACATCTGATTGCGTTAAGCCTAAATCATCAAGTATTAAAACAGCCTTGTCTTTAATATCAGCAGGGATAACCGCCCTAACGGTAGCAAGCGACTTTTGTTTTTTTAACTTATCTTGCATAAAGCGCACCTTAGTTAGTTAAACAAAATCGTTTTTAGCTATATTTTTAGCTAAATTTTTAGCCAATTTTAACAAGCTAAATAATTTTTATCAACAAAAAAAGCACAATAATTATCAAAAATTACTGTGCTTTTCGATTTAGATTTTCGGGCGGTACTTGGCGATCAAACCGTCCATATATGTTTTTTGCTTATCTGTTGCATTATCAAATGATAAGTCAGATTCATAGCGTTTTTGCATTGATTTAATAAGATTCAAGTCAGCTTTAGAAATACTAATCAAACCATTCTCGCTATCTTCCAAGATTACACAAATGCCTTTAAAACGATTTTCATCAGTCTTCTGCTTCTGCGATTTTCTTGGCTGACGGCTTTTTGTTTTATCTGTAACTACACTGTATTTTTCAATTTCACTAACCAAATCAAGCTGACCCGTTTTTTCAACGGTAAAAATAAGCGTGTTTACAGGTCTGCCCTGCGTTTGCAGGGATACGGTTAAATCTGAATTTTTGTTTATATCATCAACGGTAACTTTTAAAATTCGTCTATTTAACTCTTTAAAACTTGGATAGCTAGATTCTAAAACCAACAAAGATTTAAATTCATCAATCGTTATCACTACATCTTTTTTGTTGCGTTTGCTCTCGCCCAATGCTTTTAAAAAAATCTCATACAATCGCATTGAATACTTGTTATTCAATGATTTCACATTTTCCAATTTATATTTAATAAATTCTTTCAAATTAAACAAGAAAGGTTGAATTTCATTGCTAAAAACCAACTCAACCGACTGCGTATTGCGGTTAAATTCTGCACTATTGACCCATTGAAAAATGCGTTTCTCAACGGCTACTTTCGGATCGGGATTTACAATTTCAATCGTTCTACTCATCAAATCTGATACTGCATTATTAAGATTGTGCCAAGCTGAATCGACTGTAATTTTCATCATTTTTGCATATTCATCATAAGGAATAATAACTGTTCTATCTTCTTTACTAGGATTGTTTTTTTTCGGATTTAGTCTAGCAACACCATATAAAATTAACTTTGTTTCTTGCTCTGTTAAATCATAACGGCTCACAACTAAATCATTTGATTTATATACTATCAATTCTGACATACACTCCCCCTTTTTTTAAAAAAAGTGTTGCTTTTAAAAAATTATACACCAATCTTAAAAAGTGTACAATTAAATTTTAATACACCTTTTTGAAAATTTGTACACCTTTCATAAATTCAAAGGGTACATATAATTTAATAGTACACCTTTTTGAAAATTTGTACACCTTTCACAAAAAAGCTGTGGATAGCGTGAAAATTCGTACACCTTTTTGAAAATTTGTACACCTTTCTTGAAAATTTGTACACCTTTTTGAAAATTTGTACACCTTTCTTGAAAATTTGTACACCTTTCATTAAATAAATTATTGATTATAAATAATTTTTTTCGCCCTAAATAATAAAACAAGAATAAATAATAAAACAAGAATAAAATAAACGCTGATCTGTGGATAACAAAGCAAAACATCAGCAACAATGCTCTAAAAAATATGTGGACGGTTTAACGCCTTAATCGCCTTTGGCGACCGTATGGATAACCCATTGATAACTTGATGAATAACTTATGGAAAACCGCAAGCGGTTTACCACAAGTTACCGCCTAAAGGCTTTCACAAGTTACCGCTACGCTTCAACAGGTTACCCACACTTTAAGGCTACCGACCACAAATTTTTTTTCGCTAATAATAATTTTTTTGTTTTTTGTTTTTAAAAGAGTGAATAAAGGGCTAAATCAGCCCGTATAGGCTTTTTTAACCAAAAATCACTCTTACCAAGCCTAACCCGCAAAATCGCTCAAAACGCTTTATATTGTGTTTAATGGGATTTTGATTTAAGCAGGG
>ERZ772909.581-NODE-581-length-22065-cov-5.847342_pt1 | contig 22065 bp, 19 predicted proteins | sample MGYA00511137_ERZ772909 | MGnify/ENA primary metagenome ERZ772909 (study PRJEB29015, sample SAMEA2738095) | human oral metagenome | biome: human oral; feature: human-associated habitat; material: saliva | place: China | collected 2270 ... | reverse complement strand
GTGGGACGACGAAATCGAATTCTAACGAATTACCGATTTCTGTCCCACTCTCTTCATTCGACAGCTCTAGTTGTCAAGATTAATCTCCCATAAGACTTAATCTTCTTTTTTCTTCAGCCTTGCTACAAGGCTAGCTACTAAGCCTAACAGTCCCACTCCTGCCAGTACTGCTTCCTGTACAGAACGGTTTCCTGTATTTGGCAAACGACCACTGTCTGTTTGACTTGCTTTTCTAGCTTCCGATTTTGTTTCCTCAGCCTTTGTTTTTGCTTCTTCAGCTTTTGCTGGTGCTTGAGCAGGTCTTTCTGCAGCTGGCTGAGTCGGACGTTGACCTTTCTCAACTTCTACAATCCGAGTTTCGCCCTTACCAGTCTCTTCTGGCTTTTGAGGAGTCACATGGTGAGGTTCATGTGATGGCTGAGGAATTTCTTTTTTCGTTCCGACGAATATGATTCGATCAGTAGGAGCTTGGAGAACTTCTCGTAGCTTTTCTTCTCGCTTGCCATCTGGATAAACTTCTGTAAGAACTCGTTCCTGACCATTTTGGCCTTCTTGAGCCACACGCTTTTCTCCTATTTTGAGCGTCGGATCCTCTTTTTCAACTGTTTGGAAATTGAGCTCTTGTTCGAAGACTTCTAGACTTGGAAGTTCCTCTTGGACAGCAGCTGCAGTTTTCCCAGTCACTGGTTTTTCCTTGGTCAATTGGATGCGATATTCCTTGACCTGCTTACCATTTTCTGAAACAAGGCGCACCAAGACTGGCAAATGGTCATCTCCACTATCCACAACCGTCGAAGCTACTTGATCGCTTTCTGCTACTGTAATCTTCGGACGTTGACCAGTATAGATCACTTGATAATTCTGACGCTCTTGAGAGAAGTCTGGCAGTTCTTTTCCATCTACCAAAATCTTAGAATTTGTACTTTCCTTAGCCAATTCACTTGGTGCCAAGAAGGTCATTTCCGTCAGAGCAACCCCATTCTTGTCATCTTTTCTTTCCATCCGCCATCTCATCGCTTTCGACTTGACAGCGTTAAAGCTTGCTGTAAGTTCAGTGCCTGCCTGGATTTCCTGATTGATGTTATATGGGACTGCCTCCCAGTTGTCAGGATTGTTAAACGGATGATTTGGTTCGTAGGCTTGATAGTTTGAGTAATAGACAGGAGCATCAAAATCTGGTCCAACATAGCGCTCTAAAACAAGTTTAGATGGTGCATCTGTTCCGCTATCGGCAAAAAAGCGCAGTTTGGCTTGTACGACCGTCCGTTCAACAATCTTGCCTTGATCCTTAAAGATGACACCTGCTGAGACTTCTGGATTCGCTGACGGAGTAGCAGTCCAATTGGTCCAACGACGACTGTCATCATGATCCCCATCATTGATATAGTCCACACGGTCATGAGAACCTGGGTCAATATCATTGGTTGCTGAAGCAAAAGCTTGATTGCCATTTTCATCATAATATGGATTGTCTGACACAGACGCGCCTTGCTTATCGGTCACTCGGACAGAGAGCTCGACAGGTAGGTCACTACCAAGGACGCGACCTCGAACAGTGAATGCACCAGCTTTTGCCAGATTTTCAGCCGGAACTGGCTCCCACTCAACAGTCAGGTCTTTGACTTCATAGTCTGATGTACCAGTGAAGTAAACAGGAACTTTGTTTGGCAAGTCTAGACTTTGACCTAGGTGAAGCAATCGAGACTGTTTCACTGCTGCTACCGGTTTGCGAGCCAGCAAGTCTTCATCATTTGTAAAGTGGATACGGTATTCTCCGAGGATATCTCCATTCTCAGCCTTCACGACAACACGGACAGGATCTCCCTCATGGACACTTGGAACGACTGTTGCCAGACCATTATTGCTGACACTAGCAGTTACTGCTGGGACTTTTCCGTCGTTAGCTGGGAGATAATAGTCAGTCAAGCTTGGGTTAAAGTTTGGTAAGTCTTGACCAGCCACTTGGATGCGGGTTTCTGCCTCTTTCGCTGCAGCCACTTGTTTAGAGAAGATTTGTACTTCTGTGATCGAGGTTCCCCACTTGTCATCCGCCCTCACCATACGAATCCGAAGGGCATAAGTATCAACTTTATCAAAGTTGAAGTGATTCATTTCCCCAGCTTTGAGCTGATCTGGAGCTTTTAGATTGGTCACTGGTTTCCAGTTGGCATCATCGTTGAAGACATGCTCTTCACTTTCGACAAAGCTAGGGTTCTTAGGTGCAGTCGGCACGGTCTTGCCAGCATAATACTCGATCACGTAGGATTTCGGAGCCCCAACGCCGTGATCTTCGTGGAAGGCTACGTTCAGATTGTCAACCGCTCGCTTGGTCATAATACCAGAATCTCCAAAGAGAACACCTACCGAATCTTCTTCCCGTCGGTTCCAGTTTGTCCAACGATTCGCTGGTTGGTCATTGTAAGAAATTACCTTATCATTGACATAAGATACTAGGTCACTTGGATTAGAGTCCGAAGCAAAGGCCAGTGGCAATTCTGAACCTGTCCATTGGTCAGAAATATTGGCTCCATTTTCAGTCTTAGCAGAGACACGGACATGGAGTTTGGTTGGCAACTGAGTACCTTCTACCTGCCCAGTGACCGTGAAGACGCCTTCTTTTTGATATTGACTTGGTGATATAGCGTCCCAAGTAACTTTTGCTGAGGAAACTTGACCATTTGAATGGTAAGTTCGGACACTCTCTGGCAGGTGTGGTGCTTCCGCAAGCGGAGTTGTCACGCTGACGTCCTCTACTGCGACAATGCCTTCCACAGATACCTTAGCACGTGCTTCCTGCTCAATACCTTCAACTTTTCCGACCACTTCAAAAGTGTGATAGTGATCAAGGTTTTCTTTTTCGACAGCCTGCCAAGTAACCTTGTGAACTTTAGGGAAGCCTTTATCGTACTCAACCGTCACAGTTGTTGGCAGTTTTGGTTCCTGATGCAAGTCTGTTACCACATGGACTGGGCGGACTGCTTGAACCACCTTCTTCTCCGTATTGGCTTGAATCGTTAACTCCACTTGCCCTTCAGCACCGTCATACTCTACTTTCAAAGTCACATTTCCTGGCCTGTGTAGTTCTAAGCTTCCTTTACGAACGACAACTTCTCCTTCACCTTTCGTAGAGAAGGCCACCTTATCTGCCTGTAAAACTGCCTGAGTGCCATCTTGATAGTGAGCCAAAACGGTTAATTGGACAGTCTGGTCTTCTTTGAGCTTATCAGCTTCTGCCACTTGGAGACTCAAATGATCAATTTTTGGTGCTTCTTCTAGGAATTGCACAGCATAAGTTTGCAGGGTTCCGCCATCTTTCGGCTGGACATAAATAGTTGCACGCATACCGTTTGAAGCACTAGCTTGAACCACAGTCACATCCGCATTTTCAGCTGTAGCTGCTACTGAAGGGAGCTGCGCTCCATAGGAAAGGCTCTGATAATGGACTGGTTTTTGACTAGTCAGGTCCGATAATGCCTCACCACCCACAGTCACTAGTGGCGTTACCGGGCCAGCTGCTTCCCCTTCTTCCACGAGCAAGGTTGCAGAAATGGTATCGCCTGCCAGATGACCGGTCATTGGAATACGAGAACCTGCCACAGACAGTTTAGCTTGATCTTCTGGCGCGATTTCCCATTTATCTACATCATAATGTTCGACACTGCCGTCTGTTAGAGCTAGTGGGATCGACTTGTCTACACTGCTCAAGTCCGTTCCTGGAACTACTCGTTTGATGATTGGCAATTCTCTTTCAACGGCTAAAACTTCCACACGTGCTTCTACTTGGCGACCGTCTGCCTCTCCTTTGACGGTTACAATACCTGAATGGCTAACATCTGCTTGTGACCAAGTCACAGGGCGTTCCGCACGACTACCGTCACTGTAAACAAAAGGAACTGTCGCTGGCAAGCTTGGAGCTTGTCCCAAAACTGTACGAACGTTTGGCACTTCTGTACCCAAAACAGTCTTTTCTTTCTGCTCGTCTTTGCCAGTAAAGACCGTCACTTGGTCTGATTTTAATAAACCAGAATGGGCAGTCAGCGTGAATTTACCTGCTTGGTCTGTTGATTTGACAATGGCAACTCCCTTACCGTTAAAGGCTTTGCGGATCCAAGAGCCGTCTGCTTGTTCCTTGTAACGTTCACGGCTAGCTTGCTCACCATTGTCTACACCGACAAGCTGGCCTTGTCCATGCAACTGGAAGCGAACAAGATTATTGGCAGTTGGCACGACATTGCCGTCACGGTCAACGATTTCATAGTAGATATAGGTCAAGTCTTTTCCGTCTGCTGCGATAGCATGCTCTTCCTTGACCAATCGTACCCCTGCAGGCTGACCTGCTGTGACAATCTTGTCGCGGGCAATTTCTTTACCTTGATCGTCACGAGCTATAGCTTCCAAAGTGCCTGGTTGATAAGCTACTTTCCACTCAAGGTAAAGTTCTTGAGGATTTGCCCCTTCTTGATAGCTGCGGCCGTCGCTGGTTTCTTTTTTATTAAATTTCTTGACGCCCAAAGATTGGTTGTTCAAGTACAATTCGACACTAGCTGCATTGGAGTATGCACGGACTGGTATTTTATTTTCAGCATCTGCAACATTGTCTGCCAAGTCTTGATCTTCCCAGTTCCAGTGAGGAAGCAGATGAACCATAGGTTTCTTCTTAGCTGAAACCCACTGACTTTGGTAAAGGTAGTAGTCATTTTTTGGAATGCCCGCCGTGTCCACTATTCCAAAATAAGAGCTCTTCACAGGTGTGTTATTTTGATTGTGCCAAGGAGTTGGTTCGCCGATATAGTCTGTACCTGTCCAGATAAATTGTCCTGCGTAGCCCGCATTGTCTCGGTCAAAAGTCCAAGAAGCAGTTGCCGTTTTACCCCAGCCAACACGATCATTTCCATAGTCAGACTGCTCATAGTTGCGCCAAGACTGATTGCTTCCAACCCATTCTTGCTCTGGATGGAAATAGCTGCCACGCGTACGAGTTGCCGAAGACGTCTCAGAACCATAAATCAACCAGTTTGGATGTTTGGCACGTAAGGCCTTGTAATTATCTTCTGAATAGTTAAAGCCAACTGCATCCAGTTCATCTGCGATCTTTTCATGACCACCACTACCATCACCAAAGCGGAATTTGTCGGCTCCCATCGTGACATAGCGGGTCTTATCAACTGACTTGATGACCTTGACCAAGCGTTTAACCGTCGCTAACGAATGAGCATCGCCGTTTGCTTCACCGATTTCATTTCCGATCGACCACATAACGATGGCAGGATTATTTTTGCCTCTTTCAACCATGGTCCGCAGGTCATAGTCAGACCATTTTTCACCCTTTTTAGCTTCTGGGTGAGTCGCATCTTTTTCAAAAAAACGGCCGTAGTCATAAGGCTTCTTGCCTCCATACCAAGTATCAAAAGCCTCTTCTTGGACCATCAGCCCCAGCTCAGCCGCAATCTGCAAAGTCTGTTCGCTGGCAGGATTGTGGGTCGTACGAATCGAGTTGACCCCCATTTCCTTCATTTGCTTGAGGCGACGATACTCTGCCTTATAGTTTTCTTCTGCTCCTAGAGCCCCGTGGTCATGGTGCAAGGATACTCCGTGGAACTTGACCTTCTGACCATTGAGAGAGAAGCCTTCATTTGGAGTCCAGTTGTAATAACGATAGCTAAACAAGTCCTTCTTAGCATCGACCAATTGACCATCACGATAAATCCGTGTCACCAACTCGTACAAGGCAGGCTTATCTTTAAACACAGTCCACAATTCCGGTTTTTCTACTTCTAAGCTTGCCTGGATGGTACTGCTTTCGTGGGCTTTTATTTTTTGGCTAGCAGTGCGAATAAGGTCTGTGACTGTCTCACCACCACGTCTGACAATCTGATATTCCGCAGTGATTTCATGGTCTTTATCGTCTGTATTGATAATCTTACTCGTCACATGAGTAGCAACCTTACCGTCTTGCTGCTTCTCAAGTTCTGGCGTTAAGATAGTTGTACCATTTTTCTCAACATGCACCTTATCTGTCACTTGCAAACTCACATCACGGTAGATCCCACTTCCTGAATACCAACGGCTACTTGGTTGCTTGTTGACAACGTGCACAGCGATGACATTTTCCCGACCATCTTTGTGGAGGTATTTAGTAATATCGTATGAAAATTGGTTGTAGCCATTTGGATAATGCCCGACCAGCTGGCCATTGACAAAGACCTGCGAATCCATGTAGACACCATCAAATGTGAGACGAACATTTTTATCAAGATCTTTTTCGTCTAATTTCAGAAGCTTACGATACCAAGCATCTCCACCATTGAGCTGGCCACCTTCGTTTTGTGCTGGTGATTCATGGTCAAAATCAAAGTGGATACTCCAGTCATGAGGCAGATCCAATTTTTTCCATGATGTGACATTCGTCTCAGCTTGAACAGCTTCCCTAGCATTAGCGTTTAATTTAAAGTGCCAATTCTGATTAAAATTCACTTTTCTATCTTCGATCATTTGGCTCACTTCTTCCTTCGTCGCAGATTTTATCTCAGGCTGAGCAGCTTTTTCTTGAGTAGCTTCTTGGCCATTCTCTTTTGCTCCATTTTGAGATGCTGCTGAAATGTCCTCCGCCACTTTAGAAAGCTGTGGATTTTCTTCTTTTTTCTCCTCCTGAGAATGCGCAACAGACTCAACTTCCTGACTTGTCACTGGTTCAGCAGTCACTTCTTCCTCAATGCTTTTTTCCTCAACGGGCTTTTCTGTAGCAACCAGCACCGTTGTTTCCTTGGCATAAACTGGAGTCCTCCCGCCACACTTGCTCCAAATAAGAGGAAGCAAGTCCCAATAACTATCGAGCAAACACCAATAGAAAACTTTCTTATGCTATAAACTCTCTTTCGATTCCAATGATCCTTTCCCATAGGATCATCCTTCTTTTTCTCTAGTAATCGCTTCTATTTTTAAGAAAGCGTTTTACTTTTTATAATCGTTTCCCTCCTATTTTATAAAACAAGATAGCTTATCTCAATAAGGCAAGAACCTTTTTTATACTTTTGAGCGTTTTTCCTAAAATTAGGAGAAAAACAAACTTTATCGAACATTCCTATAAAAAGGATGAGTCATTATCACCCATCCTTTCCTAGAGATTTATCATACAAATAATCCGTACTTAGAGTTTAGCCAAGTATTCCTGCACAAGTTTGATGTCCGCTTCCTTGCCACCTCGGTCAATATCGCAGATGTGCGGTAGCCCATATTTTTCGATAATCAAAGCTGTCGCCCCGCAGAAGGTCCGACCGTGCTTAACCGAATCTCCATTATTGACAAAACCTTTAATCAGGCTTGAGTGTTTCTTGATGAAGCGTTTGCTTGACCAGGGAATTTTCCCAGCACCTGCATTTCGAGTAATGAGAATGCAGGGTTCTTCCAACTTTTCCTTGATGCTTTGTGTCGGATAGCCCAGCGATTCTGCAAATCGCTTCCCAACACCCGTAACTGAATCATAAACTATAATCATTTCCTATCCCTACTTTCTCAAAAGAAGCGCTGCCAAAAAAGCAGCAAAGCCTATAACAGCCACATCCGCTATCAGTTGTAAAAGAATTTCTAAATCAGGCATACTGTGAATATAGAGCAAGATACTGGTCACCGTCAAGGCCAAGACCACCAACTTGATAGCCACCGCCACGCCTGACATCACAAACAATCCAACCAAGATACAAATAAGACCACCAATCAGAAAAGACTGAAAGCCCAAACTTAGATCAAAGCCAAATTCCACCCCACCATAAGCAAAGGTCAAAAGACCAATCACAACTAGGCAAAGCCCCAAAATAGTCCTTCCACTCAACAGCATTTCACCTTGTTTCATCATTATTTCCTCACTTTCTGTTTTGAATGAATATTTAGAATTATTCATTCAAATATTCTCGAAAAAATATTTTCCTCTGATTTTATTACTCCATCGCTCTATATCACACAAATCCACCTCCTTTATTGAATGAATATTTTTATAAATTCATTCACATTATCTTCTAAGAAAAGGAAATTTTTATTTAGCAAAAATTCCCTTTAAAAAATATTTCACCAAGGTCTCGATACTCTCAAAATAACCTGGAAAATCCTGCTCTGTCACATGCATGTCAATGTAGTAGAGCAAATCGTAAGCCTTCATGATTTGGGCGACTTCCTCTTGAGAAAAGCCCTTCTCCTGCAAGCGCTGGCTGAAAGTCTGAATCAGAAACTGGTGAAAGGCATTGGCCGCGCGGCCAGCATCCTGATTATAGTAGTCGTGCAAGATCTGAGAAATGCCCGGCTTGCTCCACTCAGCCAAAATTTTATTAGGCGAAATCAACTCAAAAGTGACTGCAAAGAGCTGTTCAACGACTGCCTCAGGTTCACCTTGCCAATCCACGCGCTGCATGGTTTCCTCACGTATGCGGTTATTCTCCGCCACATAGACCTCTAAAAAAATAGCTTCTTTGGAGTCATAATACTTATAAAAGGAGCCAACAGCCATGCCGGCACGCTTGGTAATATCTGAAATATTCGTCTTTTTATAGCCTTTCTCAGCAAACACCTGCCTAGCCTCAGCCAATAATTCAGCTTTTTTGTCCATGACCTTCTCCTTTTGTGAATGAATTTAATTCTCTATTCATTCATATTATAACACTTTAAAAATCTTTGTCAAGAAAGGCGGAAATCGAACTTTGAAAGGAAGACGGCAGTTTGAGAAAATAGCGCCTTTGTTAAATAAAAAAACAAGCAAGTTCTCGTTAAACTTGCTTGCGTCTTGGATACATTAGTGTTTTCTACGATTTTTCAAGGCCTCGTTGATTTTCTTGGTTTTGATCATCGAATCGATAGAAACAAGAAACCAAACCAAGAGGTAAATCAAAATAAAGTTTAGCCAGAAGAACCAGCCGAAAAGCATACTTCCCCAGTCATTGCAGATCATGGCCAAACAAACGATAGTTGCAGTCACTACAAAGTGGCAGAAAAGTAGGAAAGGAAACGGAAAGCGATCTGTCGCATCAAAAATATAGCTTGCTACTCCGATTAAGGCGCTGACAAGGAGGACACTGAGAATAGAGCTAGGAGTCAACGAAAATGTTTTTCCTGAGAACAGGCCTACCAGCAGAAAGACCAAACTACCTGTTCTCAGACCATCCTGCATACCGATAAGAATTTTTTTAAAGGTCATAATTTTTCTCCTAAATTCCCAAATAGTCCATAAGCAGCTTGACATAGCGGCGACTGACATCTGTTTTGAGCTGATTGGTCAGCTTGGCAGTCATATTACCCGAGAAGCTATCCGACAAGGATTCCAGATGATCAATGTTAATGACTGCATGCCTCGACACCTGAATGAAATTGCGACTATTGAGACGATTTTGAAAACGAGTCAGCGTTTCTGTCGTTGTGTAAATGCCCTCGGTACTGTAAATCATAAGGGTTGTCTGATTAATATCGGCCAAGATAATATCCTCTGTCTTGAGCATGACCAGCTTATCATCTGACTTAATAGGCAGGACGCCACTTGGACCAGCCTTGAAGTTTTCCAGATAGTCTAGGACGACCTTGGCCTCACCAGCCAGCTGATCCGCTCTCACGACTACCAGCGGGTCTTGGGAGGAAATCTGAGCATCTTCTTCAAATCTTGTCTGCAAACCTAAGCCTCCTACTTTCTTTACTTGAAGCTCATCCGTCGATTCAGCAGCCAATTTTGACCTAGCCAGAGGAGGGCTACTGCCGTGAGCACTACTCCAACTATATAGTATGTTTCTTGGCTTGTCAAGAGCTTTTGCCATTCGATACGGATACCTAGGAGCTTCTCAAATTCTTGCCGGAGCTGACTCTGGTCCGCAAAAACTTCAGTCAGAGACTCCTTCATCAGGACTTGTCTGAAAAGGGAAGCCATGTAGGTTGAAGGAGTCAGCTTCATGAGATTTTGGGCAAGGCTGGGCAGAGTCCCAATCGGAATATAGGTTCCCACTAGAAAACCAGAGGCCGCACCGATGACCGTTGAATATTGACCCAAGGAATTCACCGATTTGAAATAAGGAACAACTAGCGCATTGAGAAGACTAGCCAGCAAGCTATTGACCAGCATGAGGCAGAGCAGCTGGGGAAGCAGCCCCCAGTCAAAGGAAATCTTGTCCGCTAGGATAAAGTAGGTCAGCATGACAGCAAACATGAAGACTTGCATGACAAAGCCAATCACAAAGGCACTGATTAGGTAGCTAAATCGCAAGCCCCATTGCCCTAAATCTGTGATAAAGAGGTCGGCAGTCACCTTTCTTTCTCGATCTTCCGTCTGTTGTGAAAAAGCTGATAGGGTAGTTGTCAAGGCGGTGACCGCCAGCGTTCCGCTAATCAACCAGAAGTCGAGCAAGTCCGTCGCATGGCTACTGTCTGACCAAGAGCCTTTCATGTTGTTCTTTAGAAAAACCAGATATAAAACAAAGGGAATAATGGCGCCAAAGAGAGATAGAATCACCCCACTATGATTGCGAAAATAGAGTAAAAAATTTCGTTTGATCAACATTAACATTTAACGTACCTCTCTTCCTGTCAGAGCCATAAAGGCATCATCCATCGTCCCTGCTTGAAATTCAAATTGTTCAATATAAGAGCCAAGCTGGCTCAGTAAAGTCAAGGCTTCTTGGGTCGTTTCAGGATAAAAGAAAAACTCATTCTCCTTGCCTTGCTCCCATTCACAGCTAGTCGGCAAAGCAGCCTTCAAGTCCTCTGAATCTTGGGTTAAAATCCGCAAGACATTGCGGGCATAGCGCTCCTTGATCTGGTCGGCAGAGCCTTGCGCAATGACTTGACCATGGTCTACGATATAAATCTTATCTGCGTCGTCGGCTTCATTGAGATAGTGGGTAGTCAAGACTACGGTCATGTTTTCCTTCTGCTGCAAGTCTTTGAGCAGCTTCCAGATGCTTTCTCTAGTCTGAATATCCAAGCCCGTTGTTGGCTCATCCAGAAAAAGTAGGTTAGGGCTATTGAGCAGGGCTCGCGCAATATCTACCCGTCGTTTTTGTCCGCCAGAAAGTGTCCCATAGCGCTGTTTGGCAAAGCTAGTCAGACCCATCTGCTCGATTAATTGCTCAATCTTACCTGCTTCCACCTGCTTGTACTGCTTGGCACGGATTTGCAGATTTTCAACTACTGTCAAATTGGCATCTAGCACACTATTTTGAAAGACCACACCCAGCTTGATTTGTTCTGCGTAAATGATTTGTCCTGATGTTGGCTGCAAAAGTCCAATCAACATCTGAATGGTTGTAGACTTGCCTGCACCATTAGGACCCAGAATTGCTGTAAAACTACCTGCCTCAATTTCTAAATTCAGGTCGTTAACCGCTACCTTATCGCCATAAACTTTGGTTAGATTTTTCGTTTCTACTAACATGATTTTCCTCCTGTCTTAACTTCTGAGACTATGATAGCAAGTCTTTTTTGAAAAATCTCGGCTTCTTGGACAAGCGGTAAAATGAGGGAGATGAGAGGTAAAAATCCAGACACCAAAAAATCCCCGACCAGAGGTCAGGGATTTGCTCTTAGCGAGCGACAATCTTGCGGTAACTGCGGGAAGTTAGTAAGAATACTAAAATATAAGTCAGGAGGAAGACGCCGCAAGTTGCAAGTGTTGTCTGGATTAAGAGAGGAAGATTTGTCACTCCCAATAGGGCAACAATCAAGCGCAGCATATGAAAGACTGCTGCTATATGTAGAAAAGCAAAGATGATAGGTAGGAAGAAAACAGTCAAGATTTGCTTGCGAATGGTACTTCTAGTCTGCTTTTCATCTAAACCAACTTTTTGCAAAATGATAAAGCCATCACGGTCTTCATAGCCTTCAGAGATCTGCTTGTAGTAAATCACGAGAACAGCTCCTAGGAGGAAGATAACGGAGAGGAAGACACCGATGAAGAGCAAGGTTCCAGTAAGTTCCTGATAGCTCTTTTCTGCGCTATGACGATCACTGGCCATTGCGTAGCTACCATCTTGGGCCTGGCCCTGATCCAGAGTATCTCTCAACGCCAGCTGGACTTGCTCGACAAACTTTTTACTGCCTTTAGTATCTGAAGCAATTCCAATGTAATAGTGATGAGCCGCATCAAGACCAACCGCTTTACTATCATTGACCACCATATAGAGGCCCTGCTCCATGGCCACATCGTTTGGATTAGGGATTTTCCCATGCGTGAAATTTGACGGTAAAAGCTGCTTAATATTCCAGTCCTTGCCATTCACTCGGAGAGGCTGGTCCTTATTCAAGGAAACATTTTTTCCATAGACAAGAGTTTCATCGTCTGCCAAATCTATCTTTTCCCCTGTCATTTTTTCATAATCCTGACGATTGATGACTGTAATCGTGCCTGCAGACTTGGTCAAGATACTTGGATCCGAATTCAGCTCGCCTTGCATTGGAACCGTCACATCATTACCAGCTAATTTCATGATGAAGGATGATTGGTAAAGATAGGCAGTATAGTTTGGCTTCTTCAGACCTGTTTCCTGGACCTTGTCCAACAGTGCTTCCGTCTGATCGGTTGATTTCGGCAGGACGACGCTGACATTATAATCCTTTGGATGCAAGGTGGTAATATAATCCTGACCTCCAACATAGATATTGATTGTACCAACCAGAGTCACTAAGAGCATGGTGGACAAGATGGAGATAGTTGCCAATCCTGCTGCATTTTTACGCATCCGTGAGATGAGATTGGAAACAGAAATGAAATTCTGCGTTTTGTAGTAGTAGGCTTTGCGCTTTTTGAGAAATTGCAATAGTGTAATCGAACCTGCATTAAAAAGCAGATAGGTTGCTAGGATAACCATGATCACAGCTATAAAGAAATTGCCGATAGCAGCGACAGGTTTGGTAACGGTCAAAGCCATGTAATAAGCCACACCCATGAGCAGGAGCCCCAGCAAGGTTTGCAGCAACAGGAAGCGTCCCTTCTTCTCGCCAGCTTTCTTTTCTTTCATCAGCTTAAGAGAGCTATGGCGTAGAAGGCGTAAAGAATTGAGCAACAATATCACCGCAAAAGCGACACCCAGACTGGCTAGAGTCATCCAGACATTTTGCCATTGGAAGGTCGAGGCAAGAACTGCTGGCATTCCCATCAATTTCAAAAGAACGGCGTAGAGCATCTTATCTAAAGCTAGTCCAGACAAGACCCCCAGACCGACTGTAGCCAGATAAAAGACACAGAGCTCAAAGAAGGTCATAAGCAGCAAGTGACGCTTTTCCATCCCCAACACGCTATAAACGCCGAGCTCCCGTGAACGGTTCTTCATAACGAAGCTATTGGCATAGGTGATGAGGATGAGCACTGCAATCTGAATGACTTGGATACCAAACTGCAAGGTCATCCGAGCTGCTGTACCACCATAAGAAGTCTCCATATTTGGACTGTGAGCCAGTGAGACAAAACTATACAAAATCGCTGTTGCCAGTACCGTTGCCAAAGCAAATGGATAATATAAACTGCGATTTTTGATCAGATTGGACAAGGCCAGTTTACTCGTTAGTTTGAACATAGTCGCCCACCTCACTTGCCATGACCGTCAACGTATCAGAAATCTCTTGAAACATCTGCCGCTCGGTCTTGTTGCCACGGAAGATTTGATTATAAAGAATCCCGTCCTTGATAAAGAGCACCCGCTTGGCCCGACTAGCAGCTGAAGTCGAGTGAGTCACCATGAGAATGGTCTGGCCGCGGTCATTGATATCGTCAAAGACATCCAAGAGAGCAGCCGAAGACTTGGAATCCAAAGCTCCTGTCGGCTCATCCGCCAGCAAAATCTCAGGCTCAGTAATAATGGCGCGGGCTACTGCCACCCGTTGCTTCTGACCACCAGAAATTTCATAAGGGAACTTCTCTTGGAGTTTGTTAATTCCCAGCTCATTGCAGGTCGTCACCAGCTTTTGCATCATCTCAGTAATAGGACGACGAGAGAGCACCAGAGGCAGGAGAATGTTATCCTTGACCGATAGGGTATCCAGCAAATTGAAATCCTGAAATACAAAGCCTAATTTCTCCCGGCGGAAGCTGGAAGCCTGACTGTTCTTGATAGTTGCTGTGTCAGTTCCGTTGAGAAAGACGCGGCCCTCAGTCGGCTTGTCCAGCATGGCTAGGATATTGAGCAGGGTGGATTTCCCAGAGCCTGACTCCCCCATGATGGCGACATATTCGCCTTTTTCTACCGTAAAGTGAATGTCCTTCAGCGCCTCTACTTGGCTACCCTGAAAACGGGTTTTATAAATCTTTTTCACGTGTTGTACGTCTAATAATGTCATCATTTTCTCCTTTTTCTATAATTCCATTTTAATACAGAAACAGCTTTATTTCCATATTTTACTAATTTTTAAATGCCAAAATTTTTATCTCTGCACCAGATAAGCGATCAGTGCGATGATCCAGAGATGGGCTGGGTAAAAGATATAGAAGAAATACTTGCCCCACTTGCCATTATAGCCTCGCTCGCCATTGTAGAGATGGAGGAAGGGCAAGACGGTAATAAAGGCCCAGTCTGAATTGTAGAGCATCATCGAAATGGTGGCTCCCATGGTTGGGTAGATTTCAATGCTCAGACAGAAGAGTAGAAAAGCCAAGACCATGTAAGAAAGAGTTCTGAGGGCAGGCTGATTGCGGAAGATATAGCTAAGCAGCATAAAGGGAATGATGGTCATTCCACCTTCTGTCAAAAAAACTCCTGCCAAACCAATTAAGACTGCCGCTCCAATCCGCAAATAGCGCTTCTCATCCATAACCTCTTCACCATTTTTGGAAAAACCAAATACAAGATTAAGCACTAGAACGCCGCAGGCTAGACTGAGAAAGATATTATTCTCAAGATGAATTCCCTTGCTATGAAAGAGCATGGTCAGGATACTATTGCCCAGCTGCATGATAGCCGCCCAGATAAACAGGCGTGCATTGTAGGCCAAGCGGTTGTGTGTGTGTAGAAAACCCTCTACTGCGCTAAAAGCAAACCAAGCGCCTACGCAACGGGTTAGCAGGTGGAAAATCCCGTCCCAGCCTGTCGGTAACAGCCCCGGAATCTTATCAATATGATCAAAAATCATTAAAAAGGCCATGAAGAGCTTGAGTTGGAAAGCAGTTAATCCTCTTGTTTTCATTTCGTATCTCCTTGTCTTCTTTATACATCTATCTTACAAAAAAAGAAAGGTCGGTACCATAACCTAACCTTTCAATTTCACTTGCCAATCTTACAAACTTGTAAGAATGCCCTATTCAAATATCATTTTCTTCTCTGAAAAGCCAATCATGACAGTTGTTCCCTGTCCGACCTGCGAAGCGATGCTAATCTGATGCCCTAGCTCATCTGCGATTTTCTTGGACAGATAAAGTCCCAAGCCAGACGATTGCTGGGTTAAACGACCATTATAGCCCGAAAAGCCTCGCTCGAAAACCCGTAGCAAATCCGCATCCTGAATGCCCAAACCGCTATCTTTGATATAAAGCCTATCCTCCTGAAAATAAATCTCAATTCCGCCTTGACTGGTATATTTCAGACTATTTGACAGCACTTGCTCCAAAATAACGACGAACCATTTCCTGTCTGTGATGATGGTTCGGTCCAAATCATGCAGACTGAGGCTCAGCCCCTTTTGGATAAAGAAGATCGCATACTTCTTGACAATCTCCTTGACCAAGTCTTCAACATTTTCCTTTTTCAAGACCAAATCCTCGTGGAAACTCTCCAGACGAAGATACTGCAAGACGATATTGACATAGGACTCGATCTTGAAGAGCTCTTGCTCCAGCTGATTCTTGACCTTCTTGTCCTCAATCTCTCCGACCAGCAATGAACTAGCTGCAATAGGCGTCTTAATCTGATGAGCCCAGAGCGTATAATAGTCCATCAGGTCATTTAACTTTTCCCTCTCCTCAATCGCACGGTTCTTCTTATCCATTTCCAAAAGAGCCAGTTTCTCAAAAAGGAGAGCCTCTAAGGCTGTCTGAGCCCGACTAGAGGCATAAAAGAGCTGGTTGCGGTATTCCTTATAGGAGCTAGCTAGATCCATTCCCAAGAAAAAGCTAGCGAGGAGAAAGGCTAAGAGCAGCTGATACTCTAGCAGACTGCGCCCATCATCAAAAATAAAGGCAAACATCCCCATAACCGAAAATATAACTAACAAGAGCGACAAAATGAAGCGACGAGAATAGAGATGATGCTTCAAAAAGAAAATTTTATCCTGCATGTCCATTGGTTAAACCGTATCCTATCCCTTTTTTCGTCTCAATGAAATGCTTCAAACCGTGCTCCTCCAGCTTCTTGCGCAGGCGGGCAACATTGACGGACAAGGTATTGTCATCGATAAAGAAATCGCTATTCCAGAGCTCCTTCATCAAGTCATCACGCGCCACGATGCTGCCAGAATGCTCAAAGAGCACCCGCAAGATCTGAAATTCATTCTTGGTCAGCGTCACAAGCTCGCCCTCATAGACCAAATCCATGGATTTAAGATTTAAAATCACGCCCTGATATTCCAAAAGGCTTTGATCTGTTCCAAACTCGTATGAACGCCGCAGCAGGCCTTGAACTTTTGCCAGAAAGACATTATTATCAAAAGGCTTGGTCACATAGTCATCTGCGCCCATATTGATGGCCATGACGATATCCATAGACTGGTCGCGCGAAGACAGAAACATAATCGGCACCGTCGAAATCTTCCGAATTTCCTGACACCAATGGTAGCCGTTAAAGAGGGGCAGGCCAATATCCATCAGCACCAGTTGGGGCTCCTCCTTGACAAAGGTCGTCAACACCTGCATAAAATCTTCAATCGCCACAACCTGATAGCCCCACTGCTCCAGCATTTTTTTGATCATTTGACGGATGACCGCATCATCCTCGACCAGTAAAATCTTGTGCATTCCATTTCCTCACTCATTTTTCTTACTGCTATTATATCAAATTCTCCCTTAAATCACAGAGACTTTTTTAGTTTGAAATTCATTTTGTTTTCAGATTGTTTTCAGAAAGTTTCAAGAAATCATTCAAGAAGTGTTGACAAAGACAGAGTAAAAAGATAAAATAACACTACATTCAGAATTGTCTGAAAATTCATTTTTTATAATAAGGAGATTATTATGCTAGAACAAACTCAGACATCTACCTGGCAGTCTAAACTAAAAGCCCTAGGTCCTGGGATCCTCATGGCCTCTGCTGCTGTTGGTGGCTCTCACATTGTTTCCTCTGCTCAAGCAGGCGCCAAGTATGGCTGGGCTTTGATGGGACTGGTCATCTTGGCCAACCTCTTCAAATATCCCTTCTTTCGCTTCGGTGCTGAGTACACCTTAGAAACTGGTCACAGCTTGGTTGAAGGCTATGCCCAAAAAGGAAAAGTCTACTTAGGCATCTTCTTCGTTTTAAATGTATTCTCCGCCTTGGTCAATACAGCAGGGGTCGGGATTCTCTGTGCTGCCATTATCGCCAGCGCCTTTCCAAATGCCCTTGGACTCAGCATTACTCAATGGTCTCTGATCCTCATCATCCTGATCTGGGCAATGCTACTCTTTGGTGGCTACAAGTTCCTAGATGGCCTTGCCAAATGGATCATGTCTGCACTAACCTTTGCAACTGTTATTGCGGTTATCGTTGCAATTATCAAGCATCCTGAGTACGGAGCAGACTTCGTTGAAAAGACACCTTGGCAGATGGCTGCCTTACCTTTCATCGTTTCTCTCATGGGCTGGATGCCAGCTCCAATCGAGATTTCAGCCATCAACTCCCTCTGGACTGCTGAGAAAGGAAAATCTGTCAATATCTCTGTCACGGACGGACTTTTTGACTTTAACGTTGGCTATATCGGTACGGCCATTCTGGCCATCTTCTTCGTCGCTATGGGGGCTCTCATCCAGTATCCAACTGGTCAACCAGTTCAAGATGCTGGCGCTGCCTACATCCAACAATTCGTTGGGATGTACGCATCTGTCCTTGGTGATTGGACACGGATTCTGATTACTTTCATTGCCTTTCTCTGTATCTTCGGTACCGTTATTACCGTTATCGATGGCTATTCTCGTGTAAATGCTGAATCCCTACGCCTCCTTCTCAACGAAAAGAAGACTTCTCAGAAAACTCTACATATCTGGATGACAGCTACAGCCATTATCGGTGGCATTATCATCTACTTCTTCCAAGGTAGTGTAGCCCTCATGCTTCGTTTTGCCATGATTGCTTCCTTCCTGACCACTCCATTTTTTGCCCTCCTAAACTATCTCCTCGTTACGAGCGAGAATAAACATCTGAGCAAATGGCTAAAAGGTCTGTCCATCCTTGGTTTGATCTTCCTCTTTGGCTTCGCCTTATTCTTTATCTACGCTATCCTCATCGGTAAGGCTTACTAGATCAAAAGAGCTGGAAAAACTGAAGAATAGCTTCAGCTTTCCGCTCTTTTCTTTTTTCCTTTCTGACAAGCCGCCCCTACTTATGCTATAATGTAAGAAGATAGAATATGGAGATCGATATGGGAATAATTTTTGATTATCTAGACCAGGTAGCTTACGACAGTATCTACGACACCCCCTTTAATGAACTGGATATGCTGATGCTGACAGAATTGACTTACCTGCCTTTTGACCAGATTGTATCTGATCAGATGTCTCCTAATTGTACTTGCCGCTTGTTTGAAGCTGCTGAAAAAGTGACCCAGGATTTGTCCATGTTAGTGACTAAAAATCGTCTGAAACTTTTAGAAAAGCTAGCTAGCTCAACCCGCTTCAAAAATATCAAGCTCATGGGCTATGTCAATGATATTGACCCTGATGTCCAAAAGCAGTTTGCAGCTATGATCTTCAAAATCAAGCCCGATAATTATGTCCTGACCTTCCGCGGAACCGATGATTCCATTATTGGCTGGAAAGAGGACTTCCACATGACTTATATGGATCAGGTACCAGCTCAAAAAACGGCGGTCAATTATCTGCGAAAAGCCATGGATGCTCTGCCTGGTCAGTTCATCCTGACTGGTCACTCAAAGGGCGGAAATCTAGCATCCTACGCTGCTAGTCAGATCGAGCCAGAATATCAAGAGCGGATTCAGATCATTTACAGCTATGATGCCCCTGGACTGAATCACTCGGTCATCACCAGTCAAGGCTACCAAACTATTTCAGACAAGATAAAGCGCTTTATTCCACAAGGCTCCATTGTCGGAATGATGCTCGAAACGCCCAAGCAGGCTCAGATTGTCAAAAGTACAGCTATCGGCGGTCTGGCCCAGCACGATACCTTCACTTGGCAGATTAGTGACCAGACTTTTGTCCTACTGGACAACCTCAATCCAGACAGCCTTCAAGTAGATAAAACTCTGAAAAACTGGGTGGATAGCGTTTCTGATGAGGAATTAAAAGACTTTTTCGACCTCTTTTTCGGCCTCATCTTGGATGCCGGCATCAGCTCCATCAATGACCTCACCAAGCTGGAAAATTTCAACAAAATCCTTGCTGTTTTTGAAAATGCCAATGCTCTCACAGATGAGGAGCGGGAAATGCTGACGCGCCTCGCCAAACTACTGGTAGACATGCGCTACCAGTCTTGGAAAGACGACATAAACCTGCTGAAGCCTAGCAAACTTGTCCAAGAGGTCAAGGAAAATCTATCCGAATTCACTAAGAATCTTCCTTTCACAAGCAATGATCCCGCTCAAACAGATGAACCCAATGAGCAATAAGCTATAAATACAGCACTTGACAACTCTCTAATATAAAAGAAAAACACTCCTGTCAAAATCTAGAAAACTAGATTTGTACTGACCCCAAAAAGTTAGACAATTAATTTATCCAAAGGATTTAGTTCTGTATTGCACAGGACTGAGTCCTTTTAGTTTTACCTTAATTCGTTTGTTGTTGTAATAATCAATATAGTCTACAATAGCTTGTTCCAATTGATTAAGTGATTTAAACGTCTTCTCGTAACCATAAAACATTTCGGATTTCAAAATACCAAAGAAGGATTCCATCATGCCGTTGTCTGGGCTGTTACCTTTACGTGACATAGATGGCTGAATTCCCTTACTCTCTAAAAAATTGTGATAAAAATCGTGTTGATATTGCCATCCTTGATCACTATGGAGAATAGTATTCTCGTAATGTTCCTCACCGAAAGCCTGGTCTAACATAGATTTCAGTTGTTCTAAGTTCGGCGATGTAGAAAGATTATAAGCGATGATTTCGCTGTTAAAACCATCTAAAACTGGCGATAAGTAAAGCTTTTGACTGCTTGCCGGAATGGCAAATTCTGTCACATCCGTATAGCACTTTTCCATTGGTTTAGCTGCTTCAAATTTGCGTTGAATAAGGTTGTCTGCTTTCTTGCCAACTTCTCCTTGGTATGAAGAATACTTGCGTTTACGACGAATACGAGCTGTTAAACCAAGAACTTTCATTAGACGCTGGACCCTTTTGTGATTGACTGTACGACCACGATTCCTTAATTCAAGGGTAACTCTACGATAGCCGTAATTTCCCTTATGTTCATCATAAATGGCTTGTATTTCCACTTTGATAGCTTGATCTTTATCTACTTGATTCAGCTGATTCAAGTGGTAATAATAGGTTGAACGAGCAAGCTTGATAATGTTTAGAAGGATCTCTAAAGGAAACTCTGTTACTAATCCTTGAACAATTTCTGTTTTTCTTCTAGCTCTTTCTCGTCCCTCAATCGGAGTTCTCTCAACTTTTTTAGAATAGCATTCTCCGCTCTCAGGTACTCATTTTCTGCTTGAAGACGTTCTAACTCTGTCATCTCTTCGGGTTTCTTCTTTGGTTTACGTCCCATTTTAGCTGGTCTCCCTCTTGTTTTCTCAACAATAGTATACCCGTTTTTCTTGTATTGTGCTAGCCAGTTAAGAAGTATCGTACGACTTGGGAGACCGTATTCAAGAGAAACTCTATCTTTAGTCCAGCCTTCATGTAAGACTTTATTAATCATTTCTTGTTTTAAATCAGGAGAATAGTAACGATTTTTTCCTTTTTTGACGAACTCTATTCCGTAACGATCAATCAATTTAATCATGTACCTAAGATTAGAATTGTTTATCCCAAATTTATTTGAAAGCTTCTCTAAGCTATATCCTTGTTTTCTAAGTTCATAGATCTGAACTTTATCATCATAAGTTAATTTCATAATAAAAACACCCCAAAAGTTAGATTTTTCTGTCTAACTTTTGGGGTGCAGTTCACCTATAGGCGCTATTTTTTCTTGAACAAGCGGATGTAGTCATGTTTGCTATGAATAACATCTGATACAAAGACAGATTTTCTATCCTCTAAAATATGATAGAAGGCTAGGTAATCGCCTAAAATGATGCATCGAGTTTTGTGGGGTGGGTATATAATACCTCCTACTCTTTCGTCAGCATCAAATCCTGCTTCTGGGAGGACTTCAAGACGCTCCAAACCATAAAGAATATTCTTAACTGTGTTTGCTCCTGCCTGTTCTGAAAAGTAGTTAGCTGAGATATAATCTTTAATACCTCTTAGCTGTTCTTGTACCGTTTCGGAGATAATAAGGCTATATACGTTCTCGTTAAATTCCAAGGTTAGCCCTCACTTCATCAAGGCTGTAAGTTCTTCCATGTTCTAAATCGTCAAAGCTACGGGCAATTTCAGCACGCAACCCTGACAGAAGTTCTTCTCTTTCTTTATCTACTTGAGTTTCAAATGGCAAGGCTTTATTTTCTACAATGTGTTCTAAAAACAAGTTAAAACTGGCTGTCATATCAAGATTTTGCGCTGTGATAATAGCCTTAGCCTTCTCTAACAAGTCTCTGTTAGTCTTAAAATTTACCTGTGTGTTTTTTTCTAAAACATTCATAGTAGTACCTCCTTTTAGACTATTATATCACTTTAAACTATACAGGTCTAGTCGCGTATAGATACTTATAGCTGTATGCCTAAAAACTATTGTAAAAACAAAAAAAGCACTAAGGGAGAGCGTCCCAAAGTGCTTAATATCAAGGCTCTACAGCCTATCTTGTTTAATAAAATATTACAACATCTTGTTGTAGAATTCAACGACAAGTGCTTCGTTGATT
>ERZ772909.580-NODE-580-length-22086-cov-5.245155_pt1 | contig 22086 bp, 20 predicted proteins | sample MGYA00511137_ERZ772909 | MGnify/ENA primary metagenome ERZ772909 (study PRJEB29015, sample SAMEA2738095) | human oral metagenome | biome: human oral; feature: human-associated habitat; material: saliva | place: China | collected 2270 ... | reverse complement strand
ACCGTCTTCAATTGAAGAAATACTCACCAAAACTTCGCAAACACGTTGTGTTTACAGAAGTGAAGTAAGCATTCAATACACGTCAGTTGACGTTAAAAACATTGATTTTAAGCGATTATTGAAATTTCAAATTTCAATAGATTGCAATAAAAATCAGCCGAATGACTACATTTTTGACTACATTTTTTGTGAAATAAATACAAAATTTCGGATATACAATAAAAGCTCTCTAATAAATTGATTAGAGGGCTTTTATTGTCTTGTTTTCTAGCATCTGTTCCCTGTCGACATTACTCTTAATAAGTCTCTCTTCAAAAACACTTCAGATTTTTCCAAAAATCTCCTCTAAACTATTCCTTATCTCTTCATAAACGTGATTAGATAATGGGGTATTTTCACTAAAATTTCTTGAGAATAAAAGATTTGAAAAAGCGCTTCTATATATAGAACTATTTTTAGGAATTCTGCCTAATAATTGATAACTTTGTAATATTTCATCATTTGCGCTTTCATAATCCTTAAAAGAATCACCAAGTGATACTTCAACTAAATTTCTATCTCCCGAACAGGCAACATGATAATAGCATATCCACGGGTCCCTTTCATAATCTTTATAAGTGATAAGCAATTTATATGGCATATCTTGAAATTTTGAAAAATATCTATATATATTGGGGAAGTTATGTTTCACCATTTCCAAATAACTAGCTTCAGCAAAATTAAAAAATGTCTCTACGATTTCTATTTTTCTTTTTGTAGAATATAAGTTCATTGTTAAGCCGTTTGATTCTGAATAATCTCTATCGCGACCAGGTATAATAGAATTGTTATAATTTACACCAGAGTGTAGTAAAATAGTTAACAATTTATTTAAACTAAACAACTCTACCCCTTCTGAAGTGGTAAAACTTGCAACCTTAGGACAATCTTGAAGAATTTCTTCTATTCTTTTTCTGACCTTTTTACCCATTATCGATATTTCATCAATATCTTTAAGCCAAGGTAATCTTCCTTTAGTATTTTTCAAAAGCTCACACAAAATATAATTACTTGCTAGTAATGTTTGCTTTTCTAAAATACTTTTTAAATTGTTCTTAATAACATCTATTGCTATTTTTCGCCCACTATCTCCAACAAGTCCTGATAATTCCAAGTTTGTAATATGCTGGACCATTCGAGTGGTTTTTGAAAAAATAGTGGTCTGGTACTCTTGACTCGCTTGACTCAGCTGGTTGGAGCTGACAATTTTCACATTTGGTACTTCTTTATCCACTATATCAAACCAATAATAGAGACTATTTTCTACAATACTTCCAGTAATCCCAATTTTCGATTCCATTTGATTTTCTGTTATAAATGGTTCAAATTGTTCTGTGATAGGATGAAAGTAATTACCAACAATAAATGTGTAAGTTTTATGTATTTCCAATAAAATTCGTTCTATATTATCCTCCATGGAAAGATCTGTTATTCCATTATTTCTCAACAAATCATTTTTAGAGTTAATACATTCAATATAAAGAGGTAAGTTATGTTGTAGAACATAATCTAAAAATTTATCCTGTTCTTCAATGGTTGAAAATAATCCAGAGATAAAAATAACCACCTCTCGCCATTCTTCATTATAGATAATTTTTTCAAGAAGTTCTGTATCTGATGAAACTGTTAGGCTATTCGTAATATAGTATGCCGCACAAAACTCCTTAAATAACTTATGAGAAAAATTAATTCTATCTGAAATACTAAAAATTCCAAAATTTATAAAATAATCAATTATATTTCTTTTATTTGGTGTAGACACTGGATAAGCACTTATTATTTTATCTACTTCACTGTATGTAAAACTAGACCGATCAAAATGTTCGTAAGAAAATTTGCCAAAAAGATTTAATGTTTCATGTAGGGATAATTCTGAATAACTATTTTTGTAGCGATAATTGTTTTCGAAATACTCTGTAAAAATTTGGGTTCTATTGAGCAACTCCTTATTTTGTCTATTAGCCAGAACAGTTTTACCAATCTTATAAAATAAAGGATTTCTAAACAATTCAAGATATGCTTTAGGAAGATTACTATACCATCCAAGTCTAATTAAATCACTTTGAATCATACTATCAGCAAGATTCGTTAGAAAGAAATTCTTTTCTTCCCCAAGCTCATTCTTATAGCGATTATTTCGTGTGGTAAAAAAGAAAAAATTTTGTTTATATTGTGTCATTAATTGATTGACTTCAGAAAAAAATTTCAATCTCTTTCTCTCATCAATAATATCATCAATACCATCGAAGAACAGTGCTAATTGATTATTAGCGAATAGCTGATTAATAGCCTCTTTAGAATTTCCTTCACAGAAAGGCTCCATTTTCGATTGAATAATCTCGAATAATGTTCCTAAACCATCCACGTACTGCATTAACGGAACATATACAGGAATTAATTGATAATTAGAATATTGTGCACATAATTGATTTATCAGTTTAAAGGTTTCAAATGTTTTTCCAAATCCAGCTTCTCCTTTCAATACAACTTTATGGTATTGTAAAAGGGTATCTAATGAATCTTTTTCCTTACTACCTTCGGTATCCTGAAATAAACTACGTTCAAGATAGTTGGACTGATCAAATGAATCACCTAATGTTTCTAACAAGGTTTCAATATAGGAACGCATTCTAAAATTACCATTTACAACCTGTTTTAACATCGCATTATTATCATCCACAATAGCCGTTATGTGCTGCAACTGCCTTTCTATACCATCAACAATTTCCTTAATAGTCCGACATAGTACCTGTGATTCCGAGGTGCTTATTTTATTAAGTTGTTTAAATATGATTTCAAAATATTTTTGAATAATCTGCTTTAACTCAATATTATATAATTTATACTTAGGGTATTTTTCAACAAACAAATTCATGTAAAAATCTACTGATTGATTTACTGTTTTCGATTGTAAAACATCTTGGTTAAGAAAATTTTTTATTATTTTTTCAAGAACATTCTGTTCAATTAAAAATCTATCAAAATCTAGATAATATTCCCTGTCTCCATATTGTTTTAATATTAACACTTCAACTTCGTTCTTTAGCCTTTTTATAACGAATCTTAATTTTATTTTACCTATAAGTCCATTAAAGTAATTTCCTAGTTGCTCTACTAATAGATTTTCCATTAATGACAAAATAACTACCATATACGAAATCCTTTCATATTCTATTATAACATAAGGATAAAACTCTCTTCTCGTTTAATTCATATTTAAAATGTCATCTAGATTACATTCAAGTACATCACATAATTTTTCTCATTGTTCCATTCAGTACAAGATATTTTCTTGATTTGTGGTTAAAAGAAGGTTGAGAGTTCGACTAGCTACATTAGGAGATTTCTAAATTGAGAAATTTGGACATACAAAAGACTCTAGCTTAAATGCTAGAATCTTTGTTTCCTTAGTTCATAGATTTGAACTTTATCTTCATAACGCAATTTCATTATAAAATACCCCAATGTTAGATTTTTTCTGTCCAACTTTTCGGGGTCAGTACATTTCAAGCGCTTTTCCTTTTTCTTGAATTCAGTACATCGCAATATAAATCAATCGAATCACTACATTTTTGACTACCTTTATTTGAAATGAGAATATCGATTCGGACAATCAAAAGTAAGAGAAGCTTCATTACGAGGCTCCTCTTTTTTCTATGCTCGCTCCAACATCTGTTTTATTATTGTATTATAATAAAACAGCATGTGAGTTAATTGATTCAGCTTTATTCAACTCGACAAGCTGGAACCTATTTACTTACGGTACGCCTCTACTTTAGATTCATACTTTTTTAAAAGTTCCCGTGAGTAAGCTTTTTCATGTATCGAGTTTCTAACTTCTTTCCAGAGAATAGCTGCAACTTTTAACTTGTTAGAATAACAATCGCTCAATTCATCTAAACAAAAGTCTTTTAGAAACTGATTCCATTGGCAAGCCGAACTATCATACTTGGCATAATCTGACTCACCATAATATATTTTAATCATATCTTGAATAGTGAATGTTATATCTTTATCCCTTTTTACTTTTCGCCAAGCCGTTGCCATATCAGCACTAAATTTAAAGGGACTAATCCCTGTTACGGCTGAAAAATAATCTCGAAATTTTTGGTTAAAAGAAAAACCACAGTTAAGTAACGGAGTCTCCAAGGTTATCACTTCGACTTGACTTTTGTTTCCTTTACTCAAAAATTTTTCTATTTTATTTCCCTTAAAATACTGTTCGATAATATAGTTTAATTCTTGCTTCGTACATCTATACTCTAATCCAAGGGACTTACAAATTTGTGAAAGCTCTTCTCGATACCAATAGTATCTATTAAATTCTTCAAATGATTTTATCTCTCGAAAATCAGGTCTTTTTTCTCCCATATGCACACCTTAATAAATTCAAATTTGTCAGACAATCAATTGACTTGCCAGCTTGTAAACCTGTCTTATCTCTTTCCTTTCTAATTTCCAGCTATCAAGCTCAATTTTAATCAACTAAAAATCGATCCGAAGTTTTTATGATATATGCTGTTTCTTTGACGTCCAAATCATCTGTATACAGCAAATGATTTTTCTCAATATTTTTAGTTAAAAACTCATTTCTTGACTGGATAGATAAATCGCCTGTTCTTTCAATATTTTCTCTAGAAGAATCTCGGTCTCTAAGCGTTTCTTCTTCTGCTAGCAAGACGCAGTATTTTAAGTTTATCTGTTTTGCCTTTAAGAACTCCGAGATTTTCTTCAGTTGTTCCTCAAATAGGACGTATTCTATGATGACTGTAATGCCTCGGGCCATGAAATTATTGGTCAGACTGATGACATTGTCCCAAAACAAATCCATGTAATAACCATCATCCTCCCAAGGTGCTACTAGCCCGCTTTTAATCATTAAGTAGATCATGTCGCCTTCTATCACCGCACTTTTGCCAAAAGAGTAGGCTAACTCCTTGCTGACCGTGCTTTTTCCAACACCTGGAGGTCCAGAAACAATATAAACACAATTTTCCAACCTAATACCTCTATCAATTCTAACGATTCTGAGAACAACTGCTCATATTATAGCATTTCTAAGATATTATTTCTATCGACTTCAAATCCTTCAAACAGAGTATGAAAATGGGTAAAATTAAGAAAAAAGTTCACAGAAAGAAGAAAGAAAACCCTTTCTTTTGGAAATTTTCATTTTAATGCAATAAATTTTGACAGATGGTCTGCTAGCCTTTATAATAGTATTATTATTAGAATTAGGGAGAGTATGTCCATGCCAAGCAATGAAGATAACAAAGGTATGTTGCGTAATTTTTTAGGGGGCTTTAAGCGTCTTATAAAAGGAGAAGAGCAGGAGGAAGAATCGTCTGCTTCCAATAATAATCAAGGAAGCACCCCACAGGTCAATATGACCCAAGAAGATAGAGAGAATTTCCTCATTGAGAAAGCTTTGGAATCTATCCAATACTACGACCGCTTAGAGGTTATGAATATCGGCGGAGAAGAAGATCCAGACGAATCTCAAGCGATAGAAAGTGAATCTAGTCTGGCTCAAGAAAAAGTGACAGTTAAGGGGCCTTCGACTAGCGAGGCAGATTCTGCTGAAACAAGCCTCTCAACAGCGGTAGATTCTCGGAAAAAGCGGGGCTTGAAGAGCGCTGCAGACTCAATATCCTTATCATTGAGTATTGAAAGCAAAAAAGCGTCTCGGAGCTTATCCGTCTCCAAATCACAAACACAAAGTTTGGCAGTTGGCCAATCTGACAGCAAGGAAGCTGATACTTCTTCCAGCTTATCGGTGGCTGAGTCGATTGCACAAAGTTATGCCATCGAACAATCGATCTTTGAAGAAAATAGAGCATCGTTAAGCCTATCTATTTTTGAGTCGGTATCGCAAAGCATGGCCGCTGAAGAGTCTATCAGTTCAGATAACGAAGCATCGCTTAGCCTGTCGGTGGCGGAATCTATTTCTCAAAGCATTGCCATCCAAGAATCAATCAGTGCAAAAACGGAAGCATCGCTTAGCCTGTCGGTGGCGGAATCTATTTCTCAAAGCATCGCGATCCAAGAATCAATCAGTGCGGAAAGCGAAGCGTCGCTTAGCCTGTCGGTGGCAGAATCTATTTCTCAAAGCATCGCCATCCAAGAATCAATCAGTGCGGAAACGGAAGCGTCGCTTAGCCTGTCTGTGGCCGAGTCTGTTTCCCAAAGCATTGCCATCCAAGAATCAATCAGCGCGGAAACGGAAGCATCGCTTAGCCTGTCCGTAGCTGAATCTATTTCTCAGAGCGTTGCCATCCAAGAATCAATCAGCGCGGAAAGCGAAGCGTCGCTTAGCCTGTCTGTAGCTGAGTCTGTTTCCCAAAGCATTGCTATTCAAGAATCAATCAGCGCAGAAACGGAAGCATCGCTTAGCCTGTCGGTAGCCGAGTCTATTTCGCAAAGTATCGCCATCCAAGAATCAATCAGTGCGGAAATCGAAGCGTCTACTAGCTTGTCCGTAGCAGAGTCTATTTCCCAAAGCATTGCCATCCAAGAATCAATCAGCGCAGAAACGGAAGCATCTCTGAGCTTGTCTGTGGCGGAATCTATTTCCCAAAGCATTGCTATCCAAGAATCAATCAGCGCAGAAATCGAAGCGTCTACTAGCTTATCTGTAGCAGAGTCTGTTTCCCAAAGCATTGCTATCCAAGAATCGATCAGCGCAGAAATCGAAGCGTCTATCAGCCTGTCCGTAGCCGAATCTGTTTCTCAAAGCATTGCTATTCAAGAATCAATCAGCGCAGAAATCGAAGCATCTACTAGCTTATCTGTAGCTGAATCTATTTCTCAAAGCATCGCGATCCAAGAATCGATCAGCGCAGAAATCGAAACGTCTACCAGCTTATCTGTAGCAGAGTCTGTTTCCCAAAGCATTGCTATCCAAGAATCAATCAGTGTAGAGAACGAAGCGTCTACTAGCTTGGCTGTCGAGGAAGCTGAAGTCTTAGATAGAGCTATTGAACAGTCTATTATCACGGAAAACGAAGTGTCTTCTAGCTTATCTATCGTAGAGTCTGAAGCACTAAGTAAAGCGATTGAGTTATCAATTAGTGCGGAAAACGAAGCGTCCATCAGCCTATCTGTAGCGGAATCTGAAGCCTTAAGTCGGGCAATTGAACAGTCTATCAGTGCTGAAAACCAGGCATCACTAAGCTTATCTATTACAGAAAATGAAATACAAAGTATCGCAATTGAACAATCTATCAGCTTAGAAAATGAAGTGTCTTCTAACCTATCTATGGCAGAGGCTGAAGCGAAAAGCCTAGCCATTGAGCAATCTATCAGCCTAGAAAATGAAGCGTCTACGAGCCTGTCTATCGCGGAATCACAATCACAATACACAGCGATAGAACAATCCCGCAACCTGGAACAAGAATATTCATACAGTTTGGCAGCTGCGGAATCCAGAGCCAAAAGAGATACTATTGAGCAATCTATCAGCCTAGAGCAAGAACAGTCATTCAGCCTATCTATCGCTGAATCTAAGGTACAAAGCAAAGCCATTGAGAAGTCACTCAGCATAGAACGGGATCATTCATTCAGCATTTACCTTGCCCAATCTGAAGCACATAGCATTATTATTGAGCAGTCTATCAGCCTAGAGCAAGAACAGTCACGCAGCCTGTCTATTGCTGAATCACAATCACAAAGCATCGCTATTGAGCAATCAATGAGCGTGGAAAGAGAGCGTTCAATCAGTCTATCTATCGCTGAATCGCAATCACAAAGAATGATTATTGAACAATCAATCAGTGCAGAGAGAGCCCATTCGATCAGTCTGTCTGCTGCCGTGTATCAATCGCAAAGCATGGCTTCTGAGTTCACTACTGTCACACAGAATTTATCAACGTTGGCCATGATTACTAAGAGACATAAAAAATAAGCTCAGAACAAACAGCGAATGAATACTGAAAGGAACTAATATGATTAGAAATATTCTATCAAGTAATGGTAAAAGTCTAGGAATCACCGACATTCTACCCCAGTATGGTGAAGACTATCGTCTCTCTGTCATGGACGGAACAGTTGACTATCGAACAATTCCCCTAGGAGCCTACGATTTGTTCAAACAAGGCTCCAGCAAACAGGATTATCTGGCAGACATTGAAAAAATTAAAACAATGGGCTTCAATACCTACCAGCTATCCCTTTCATGGACTCGCCTCTTCCCGACAGGAGAAGAGCGGAGGCCCGATGCTAAGGTCCTTGCTTTCTATGAGTCAATTATCGATGCACTTCTCGAAAATGACATCGAACCAATTGTGAGCTTGTCTCATTTTGACTTCCCGCTTCATTTGTATGAAAAATACGGAGCATGGAAAAGTCGGCAAATGATTGCCATGTATGAAAAGTATTGTGAAGCCGTTTTGACCCACTTTAAAGAAAAAGTCACTTACTGGATTACCTTTAAAGAAATGAGCGCTCTTCCCTATTTGCCATTCTTAGGCGCTGGGCTACACTTTGATAGCACAGAAAACCAGGAGCAACAAATCTGGCTGGCTGCTCACCATCAGCTAATCGCATCCGCAAATGTGGTTAAGCTCGGTCAAACCATCAATCCAACCTTCCAATTTGGTAGTTTGATTACCATCAATAGTGATTCCCACCAAGAAAATCACTCAGCTACCGATGCCTTGGGCCATGAGCTGAACAGACGTAAAAACTACATTTTTACAGATGTACAGACCAAGGGCCACTATCCAAACCACTTCCTTCGCTACATTGAGCGAAATCAGCTGGATCTGGGCATTACGGAAGAAGATGTCTTCGCCTTAAGAGAAGGGGTCGTAGACTTTATTGCCTTCTCACATTATGCGGCAGAAAATATCCAGAATTTGTTTACCAGCAAATATGTCCGCAAAAATGTAGAAACTTGTCTGGCACAACCTGTTCTTCTTCGGATTGCCATGTCTGAGCTATATGAGCGCTACCACAAGCCTCTCTTGGTCATTGAGACTTGTTCTGAAGTCTCTGACCACCCGCAATTATCTAAGAACATTCAAGACAACGTTCAAGAAATTATTAAATCCGTTGAGATTGACGGAGTTGAGTTGCTTGGCTATACGCCATTTAGCTGGAGCGATGTAAACATCTAGGTTCCAGTCCCAAGTTCAAAACATAGAAAAAATCTCCCTAAGAAAGTGGACAGCCACTTATGGGGAGATTTTTGATGTTTTAGAATAGAAATCAAAGCCTTAATCTTTTCCTTTTCTATCTCTAAAAATCCGATAACTGGTCTCAGCGACAGGCAGGCCGATGATGGTGTGCATATCGCCTGTAATTGAGCGGATAAAGCGAGGATCCAGCTCCTGAAAGCCATAAGCACCTGCCTTATCCAGCGGGCGCTTATCATGCAGATAAGCCTCGATGACAGGCTCTAATTCTGGGTAATAATCTACAAAGTCCACCTGAGCCACGGTGTAAAAAACTTCTAAAAAACCCTGCATACGTAGGCAGACCGAAGTCACTACATGGTGGCTCTTGCCAAAGTAAGAGCGAAACATCCGACTAGCTTCAGCTAAATCCCGTGGTTTATTGTAAATCTGACCATCCACTACGACGATGGTATCAGCTGAAATATAAAAGGTTTCAGCTTCCAAGTCCAAATCGGACTTTGCCTTGGAAATCTCACAACAAATTTTGGCTGCCTTGGTCAGAAAGTTCTGATCATCGATGGTCGCCATGCAATGCTCTTCGATAGCTCGCTCGTCCACTTCTACAGCCTGAATCTCTGGATTCAAAAAACTCAGCAATTCCTTGCGTCTGGGCGACGTAGATAGAAGGACAAAGCGACGAATCCTTCCTTTTTCACCTTCCCTTTGGTAGTCAAAAACCGTCTTCATGATTGTCCTCCTATGTCCTTTAATTGAAAGAGTTCTTCCACCCGCAAATCAAAAACCTGAGCAATTTTGAGGGCCATCTCCAACGAGGGATTGTAACGGTTATTTTCCAGATGCAGAATCGTCTCGCGTCGTATACCAATGCGATCAGCCAACTCCTGCTGGGTCATACCAATGGATTCGCGGACAGATTTGAGATTGGTGATAATCTTACTCTCCTTGGCCATGTCTATCCTCTCCTTTCAAAGATAAAATAGACAACTGCAAAGATGCAAATCAAGGCTGCTATAGCAATAAATACTGGGCCCATGGAAAGAGTGAGAGAACCCATGTAGCCACTGATAACTGCCAGCATCATCAGTGCAACGAGAATCAAGACAAACATCAAGCTTGCTGCCTTGGCTAGATTAGCATAGAAGCGTTCGTCTGGAGTTTCCTTGACATTTTTCAAAGAGAAAAAACCAAATACAATCGCTTCAATAGCTAAGCTGATTCCAAAAATCCATTCTTTAATGCCGGATTCTTCGCTTGGAGTCGCCACCCAAATACCTACTGTATAAAAAATGCTTGCTGCTAACACAAGCAGCGAATACAGTTTTGCAGATAAGTCAAAATTTCTCTTCTCTTTCACCTTCTTGGGCCATGGTTTCATGTGAAACCAGCTCCAAATAGCTACAATCTGACCTAATACTGAAATAGCAACAATAACTAACTTGGGTCCCCAACTAAGATTAGAACCAAATAAAACAGTAAAATCAATAAAGAGAGCGGTGGCAACCATCAAAATGAGGCCACCCGTTTTTTGACTTTTTTTCATGATAGACTCCTTTCATTGTGTTAGAAATATTTAACACTCTTTGTGTTATAAATATATCACATGCTAGAAAAAAAGACAAGTATTTATGTGCTGTTTGAGAAAAATTTTTTCCGCAAGTAAAAAACCCAGAATTTCTCTGGGGAGCTGGCTTATTCTTTACCAATACAATATTCTTGGTGCTCCTGCAAGCTTTCATCGGTCTGAATGGTTACTTTGGCAATGCCATAAGCTAGAAGCTTTTGGCGCAAGCTAGCCTGCGTTTCAGCCAGCAAATTAGGATTTTCCAAACAGATATGGAGCATGGCAAATTTTTCCAAGCCATCTGTCGTCCAAACATTGAGCTGGGTGATGGCTCGCACATTTTCCAGCGCTGCTATTTCCTGATAAAGCTGACTGAGGTCCACATCGCTGGGCACATGGTCTAGGAAAATCTGGATATTTTCCCAAAATTTTGGCAGAGCCTTACTGAGAATAAAGCCTGCGATGATGAGAGAAAACAGCGGATCTAGGAAATACCAATCGGTGAATCGCAAAATGAGGGATACTACGACAACTGCTACCCAACCCAAAATATCCTCAAGGAAATGCAGGCTGAGAATAGATTCATTGTGGCTGTGTCCATGACTGACCACTCGGCTGGCTGCTGTATTGACGACAATGGCAAAAATCCCCAAAACCAACATGCCATCATAATTCACCTTCTCAGGCGCAAATAATTTAGGAATATTTTCCACAATGACCAAGGTTGATCCAACCAGCAAAATCACCGAGGTCAACAGGGCTCCCAGCAAGCTGTATCGTTTATAACCCAAGGTATATTCTCGGTCTTCTTTTTTTGTGGAAATCTTTTCAAAAAGAGTCGATAGACCAATAGCCAAAGCATCTCCGGTATCATGAACCGCATCGGCTAAGACAGCGCTGGAATTAAAGAGAAGGCCGAAGATAAACTCAATAATAGCAAAAGAAAAATTCAAGAGAAAAGCGATTGTCATATTTTTACTGGATTTCATCACAACCTCCTTATGTATTTGATTAAACGAATACTATTTATGGTATAATGTAATCAATACCGAACACTCTGTTCAATTATATTATCCACTATTATTAGAAAGGAAACAAGAGCCAGTTCATGTCCTTTGTCTCTTAGCAGACAAAAAGCTCTTTTTGTACGGAATTTCCATGGATAGACGAGTAAAAAAATCACGCGCAGCTATTTACCAAGCCTTTATCAGCCTGCTCAATCAGAAAAGCTACGAAAGCATCACCGTTCAGGAAATTATTGACCTAGCAGATGTCGGGCGCTCTACCTTCTATAGCCACTTTGAGACCAAGGAAACCCTGCTGGAGGAACTCTGCCAAGATCTCTTTCAGCATACCTTTATCGAGCGCTCAGAAGGACGCGATTTGTTTGAAGCGACAGCCCATATTTTCCATCACTTTCGGAAAAATCAGGATCGGATAGCCACCCTTCTCCTTGCTAAAAATACTTATTTCATCAACCGCCTGAAAATCGAGCTGGAACACTATCTCTTCCCCATGATTCAGCAGAAATTATTGCAGGAAAAGAGCCATCTTCCTGAACATTTTCTCAAAAATTATGTGACGTCAACTTTTGTGGAGACGGTCAGCTGGTGGCTTCAGCAAAGAAAGCAGGTCGACGAAGACACGATTTCCCATTATTTTCTGGACTTGATGAACTAATCTGCAATTTACCTATCATTTTCAGGAAAGATGTGGTATAATCGTTCCTTGACGCAGGAAAGGAGATTGATAACTTATGAAAAAAGAACACTCACCATTTTTAATTCCAGGTATTATCATGATTGGGGTTGCCTTGCGGGCACCTTTTACTGTTTTGCCTGTCGTTTTGACGGACATTGCTGATGGACTTCAGGTTCCAGTCAGTTCTCTAGGTCTCTTGACTAGTCTGCCTTTGATTATGTTTGCCCTCTGCTCAGTCTTTGCTCCGCGCTTGGCGCAAAAGATGAGCTTGGAAAAGCTGTTTGCACTTGTGCTAGTCGTCCTAACTCTAGGCTCGCTGATTCGCGTGTTTAATCTTCCCTTACTCTATACGGGAACTATTATTTTAGGAGCGGCTATTGCTGTCTTAAACGTCCTTCTTCCAAGCCTGATTCAGGCCAATCAGCCGCATCGTGTCGGTCTTTTGACAACCCTTTATATCACATCGATGGGGCTGTCGATTACGATTTTGTCTGCTTTGGCTGTTCCCATCGTTCAAATGAGCTCTTGGCGAGGTCTCATCTGGGTGTCGACCCTGATTTGCTTTGTTATTCTCTTGGTTTGGCTACCCAATGTCAAATATAGCCATCGCTTGGCTAGTAAGCAGCAAGGAAAGCAAGAGCAAGGAGCTCTTCTGAAAAATCCAAGAGTCTGGGCCTTGATTTTATTTGGTGGTTTACAGTCACTACTCTTTTATACAAGCATGACTTGGTTGCCGACTTTAGGACAACAAGCCGGCCTTTCTACTGATACGACAGGACTACTAGCAGCCATCTTTTCTCTGATTAGCCTACCCTTTTCGATGACAATTCCTAGCTTGACAGCCCGCTTGAAGGCTCGTCAACGTCTTGTTATGATTAGCTTGGTTTCTGCGGCAGGTCTGATTGGTATTGCCATGCTCTTGATTCGGACAGATTCCTTTGCTTACTGGCTGATTCTTAATCTCCTCATTGGTATGTCTGTCAGTGCCCTCTTCCCCTATCTCATGGTGACCTTCTCCCTCAAGACCTCTACGCCTGCGCAAACGGCTCAACTATCTGGACTGGCTCAAACTGGAGGATACATCCTAGCTGCCTTCGGCCCTAGCCTCTTTGGCTACAGCTTTGATTTGTTCCATTCTTGGACACCAGCCATCCTCATCCTCCTAGGTCTGACCGTCATCATGACCATGAGCCTCTTTTACATAGAAAAATTTGATAAGATTCTATAAAACTTCTGATTCTCCATCAGGAGTTTTTTGTTGCCAAGTTTCTTGGTCGGATAGTAGCTTTTTCTTGGAAATCTTAGAAACATGCCGATTACCCGCAACATAAAAGCCTAAGGGCTCTTGTCGCCATTTATCTGTGCAGGTGACCCCAATCCTCGGACGACTTTCGATTTGGACTGGTTCACAATCTTCATCAAGCTGCAAGGCACCTGCCAAACTCTGACCGTCAAAACGCTTGTCAATGCCAGCATATTTAGTCAGTTTCCCAGGCCCATTGGCTAAAAGGCGCCCATCTGGCAATTCCAAAGCCCGAATCAGAACAGCCTCGGGGATATGTTCACTCTTAGTCACCAGATTCAGCATCTGATGGCCGTAAATCTGATAGACATACCAATGGCCGGCAGCCAGATACATGGATTCATTCTTAGGAGAGCAGCGCCCACCAGCAGAGTGACAAGCACTATCCTGCTGACCCAGATAAGCTTCCGTTTCAACAATTCGTCCCAAGACTTGGCCGTCTAAAATTAACTGCATGCCTAAAAGAGCCTTAGCAGTTGCTACCGTGTCTTCTTCCATTAATTTCCGAAATTCACTTGAAATCATCTTGCCCTCATCTTATCCGCTTGATTTTTTGATTATAACATAATTTCAAAAGGACTTTTCATATTTTCGATAAATACACTTACATTTCATTATAAACACTTCTATATGCTTATAGAATGGATTATAATTAACTTATAAAGAGGATGTATCAGGAGCAACGGCTTTCAAAAGTGCTGGAACTTTTGGAGGACAGAGGACAGCTGGCAGCCAAGGATATGGTGGATTATTTTCAGGTTTCCAAGGATACCATTCGACGTGACTTCTCAATTTTGAGCGAGCGAAAACTGGTTCAGCGCACCCATGGCGGGATTATTCCTTTAGAAAATAGTCGGCAAATCTCTTCTTTCAACGACCGCGTCGGCCAACTAAGTCAAGAAAAAAAGGCTATCGCTCAGAAGGCTCTGGACTTTCTCAAACCCAATCAGGTCAATTTCTTTGATGTATCAACGGTGGTTCTCAAGCTGGCTCAGCAGGTTCAGCAACCGATGACGATTTTTTCTCATTCTTTGGACAATGCCATCATGCTGAGTGACCAAGAGCAGGTTGCTTTCCATCTTTTAGGTGGGAAGTTCTATCCGAGAAATCGCTTTTACTACGCCCTCAATGAAGCCGAGCTGCTAAGAGATATCTCTTTTGACCTAGCCTTCATCGGAGCTGCAGGTCTGAAAAATAGCCAAATCAGTTTTGAAGATCAGGAAGATGCCTATCTGAAGAAAATCGCTCTCAAGCAGGCCAAGACAAAGATTCTGCTGGCCGAGCAGGTCAAAGTTAAAAAAGAAGCAACCTATATTTTAGGAAATATCAGTGATTTTGACTACTGGATTACGGATCAAAAACCCAGCCCTGAGCTAGAAGCCCTTCTGGCTGGGAAAGTCACCATTATTTACTAGCTCGACAAGATTTCATTTTATAGCTTACGGAGGAAGCGACTATGACCAAGCAACCTATTCGTTTGATTATCAGCGACATTGACGGTACAATCCTTGATGACCAGCACCAAGTAGATCCGCAACTGAGGGAACAGATTCCCTTGCTGGAAAAAGAAAACATTCCCTTTGTCCTAGCCTCTGCCCGCTCTCCTCTCGGAATGGCGCCCATTGCGCATGAGCTGGGACTGGGTGATAACCCACTAGCCTGCTACAATGGTGCTCTGGTCATCAAGGGTAACCCGCAAGATTACGAGACCATTATCGAGCATCCATTAGATAAAAAAGAAATCCGCACTTTTCTGGAACTTGTCAAAACTAAGTTTCCTAGTGTTTCCATCAATCTCTACTCTGGCAAAGATTGGATTGCTGACCGTTTGGATAGGTGGGTGCAAATTGAAGCCGAGATTACAGATGAGCAGCCTATTATTCAAAATATTCTACTGCCTGTTCTGGATGTGCTCATCCCAGCCCATAAGTTGCTGTTGATTGATGAGGCAACTGTTATCCAGCAGCTCCATGCCTACTTGCAAACGATGGATTTTTCAAATACAGCCTTCTACCTGTCCAAGGACAACTATCTGGAAGTAACACATAAAGAGGTGTCAAAAGAGCAAGCCCTTCTGGAAGTGGCCAAACACTACCAGATTCCGCTGGAGCAGGTCATGACGATTGGAGACAACTTCAATGACCTTCCGATGCTGCAACTGGCTGGTCTGGGAGTTGCTATGGACAATGCCCCTGAAGCAGTTAAGGCTGAGGCAACAGTCGTCACTAAAAGCAACAATCAGCATGGGGTCGCTAAAGCTATTGAAAAGTATGTTTTACTATAATGCAAAAAAATGGCTCTATAATTTCTGTAGTGGGTAAACCACTGTAGGAGTTATGAAGCCTCTCTTGTTGTAGAAAAAAAGTCCCATAAGACTTATAATGAAAAGCGACCAAACTATCATTAGAAAGACTCTTATGGAACAGTTAAATTTTATCACAAACTTACTCGGAATAAAAGACCCTAACATCACTATCTTGAATGTTCTAGATGCTGGAACTCATAAAGAAATCATCGCTAAGCTAGATTATTCTGCTCCTGAATGCTCCTACTGTCAAGGACAAATGGCTAAATATGACTTCCAGAAAGAATCCAAAATCCCCTATCTAGAGTGTGCGGATTACAAGACTCTCATTCGATTAAGAAAACGTCGTTTTCGTTGTAAATTCTGCGGGAAAATAGCTGTCGCAGAAACGTCATTAGTCAAAAAGAATCACCAAATCTCAACGATTATTAACCAGAAAATCACTCAAAAATTAATCGAGAAAGTCCCTATGACGGCTATCTCAGAAAGTCTATCTGTATCTACTTCGACAGTCATTCGTAAATTGAAAGAATTCAAGTTCAAGACTGACCTCAACGACCTTCCAGCGCACATGAGCTAGGATGTGGAAACAGTCAGGGAAGTGACTGTTTCAATCGGCAGATAGAGATGAGCTTCATTGCACAAGATTTTGATTCTAGAAAGATCATAGCTATCTTAGATGGACGGACACAAGTGACGATTCGCAATCATTTCCTTCGTTATTCTAGACAGGTGAGAAGTCGCGTCAAAGTCATTACCATGGATATGTTTAGCCCCTACTACGATATTGCCAGAAAACTTTTTTCAAACGCTAAAATTGTCCTCGACCGCTTTCACATTGTGCAACATCTCAGCCGTGCTATGACTCGTGTTCGTGTTCAAATCATGAAGCAGTTGGATCGAAAATCGCACGAATATAAGGCGCTGAAACGTTACTGGAAACTGATTCAACAAGATAGTCGAAAACTAAGTCATAAACGATTTTATCGTCCAACTTTTCGGTTGCACTTGACCAATAGAAAGATTCTAGAGAAGCTACTTTCTTACTCTCAAGAACTCCGAGAACACTATGAACTCTACCAACTCTTGCTTTTTCATTTTCAAGAGAAACAGGCTGATCATTTCTTTGATCTCATTGAAGAAAGAATTTCTTGTGTAAATCCCATCTTTCTAACTGTTTTTAAGACCTTTTTGAAAGAGAAAGATAAAATTATCAACGCACTGGAACTACCCTACTCAAATGCAAAATTGGAGGCTACCAACAACCTCATCAAAGTCATCAAGCGCAACGCTTTTGTCTTTCGGAACTTTGACAATTTTAGAACTAGAATCCTCATCGCTTTGGATATCAAAAAGGAGAGGACCAATTTGGTCCTCTCCAGGTTGTAACTTTTCAACAACCCACTACAGTTGACAAAGAGACGAAATAATCACTGTTAATAATATTCTTCAGTTAAAGACATATAGAACATTATCACTGTGCACTATTTCATGATTTTACCACTATTCAAGCCTTTCATAAAGACCAATTCAACTAATGTAATTTTATAAAATAGAACGATTAGTTTTTATACTTTGCTTTTGTCAACCAAAAAGTAATTAAAATAGAAAATACACTTGATCCAATAATAGCAAGAATAATCCAAAACTGATTATTTTCTGGTGAGATAGCAATCGTCTTAGATTCCTTTTTAACTTCAATTGGTTGAGATAAGAAATTCATAACATTTTGATTCGTTATGCCACCATTTCGAGCATTCTTCATCAATTCTTTAAAGTTATTTGAATAAAGCCGATTCTCTTGAATAACTGTTGCTTCATTTACAATTAATTCATTTGTTGTAGATGCTGTTTTATCAATATTCTCTTTTACAGCCTGAACTTGACTTAAAAGATGTTCAAATTGTGGTTTAATTGTTCCAAGCGCTTCATGATTTTTAGAAGTCTCTTTAGCGCTATTTTGAGTAGTAGTCACTAGAGCCTCAATTGAAGTATAAATTTGATTTGAAGCTTTCTCACTATTTTCCAACGCTACTCCATTAGCAGTCTCCTTATTAACTATATTTGTGGATTGTTTCGTCTGAAGATCCTTCCAACTTTGATATTCAGATTCAAGGGAGCCTTTGGCGTTAGTATACCAATCTGACAAAGCAGTTAATCTATCTTTAAAATAGTTATTGGGAAGGTATAAGTTTTCATCTTTATCTTCAGATGTCCCTAGCTTGGGCATGTCTGTCAAACTTTTTTCTTGATTAGAGATAGTTAAATCAATCTCTTCTAATAATTTCTTACCAGATTCTTTGAAACTCTCAACTTGCGTATCAAGTAATTGACTGGCAATATCGTTGCGACTAATATTCCCATACATTGAGTAAACTGAGTTTGAAGCAGGAGAAGCAATATTGACTGTTATATTTCCTAAATTATCAGGTTCTCCATAGATTGCCTGCACCATAGAAGAAGCTCGTTCAATTCTCCCTAAATATTGTAAAATCGTCTTCAAATCTTTTTTGACGAGCTCATATTCTTCCTCCTTATTACTTACATATATAGTTTTAGTAATAGGAATTTGCGTATCACCAATATGTAAAGTAAAGGAGATGGTATTCTCGCCATATTTAGGCGTAAAACTGTAAGATATCCTTAACTGATGCGGATCTGCATCAGTAATTTCTTGTGCTCCCCCATCTAAAGTCAGAGATAAGTCAGAAGTATTAGTAGCAATACCTGTAATAAATACTTGTGCTTTTGGAGTTTCATACTGGACTGTGCCACTCGTTGAAGAAGCTACAGTTTGTCCACTAACAGAGTTTGTTGTAACTGCAGTGCTACTGCTTGCCCCTGAAGCTGTCTGAGATGAGCCGCTAGGAGCTACAGAGGAACTACTTCCAGGTGTTACTGCGGGAGAAGATGTTTTAATTGTTGGTTGAGGAAGTTGCACCGTAATTGGAATATCACCATTTTTTTGTGTCAACTGATCATTTGTTACCTTCACAAATTCGAATGCAGGTGCTTGATTTGTTGTTGCACCATTAATTCGAGCATAATCTGCTAGTAGGCTCATCTGAGCTTTATATGTATTTATTTCAGCATCTGATAATGCATTTATAGTCTTAAGCTTATCAAATAAAGGTTCGTAGCTAGCAGGATCAATATTTGTACCAGCTAACTCATTATTAATCATATTGGTAAACTCTTTTGGTAAATTATTCTTTCTCAAACTGCTATCAATCTGATTAGCTAAAACTTTTTTAGCCTGTGCTATTAAAAATTTATCATCATTCAGCTTATCCTTAGAAATTTCCTGACCAAAATAGTTATTAGATATGGTTTTCCGCTCTTCTTTGAGCTCTGTGACTCTCTCCCCTAATTCTTTTTTTCTAGCTTCAATATTATTTTTGTAATCACTCACTGTACGATTGTAGTCTTTTACAATATTAGCAAGCTTATCAAGTTCTGATTCCGATTTCGATTCTTCATTCGATTTCAAGTCCGTTGAATTGTCAAGTGACACAGATAGAGGGCCTAGTTTATTCAGATCTTCTAAAATTTTCTGATTAAATATACTAGCTTGTATATCATTTTCCTTCTGTTGTGCCTTTAATATTTCAAGCATTTCCGAAATGTTCTTTGCATCTACCTCCTTTTTGGCATCAAAGTGACTTTTCACTTCAGTCATTTGCTTATTCAAGTCTGTTCCAGTGGTATCTAGCAGCGATACAACCGAATCAGAAAACTGCTTTTGGGCTTCTTCAAATGAATTATTGTTCTTTTGCAAAGATGTAGTAAAATCTGCAACTCCTACAATAGATTGCATAGCATCGCTTGAATAAGGATAAATAGTCTGAGAAATTTTTGTATATGCACCTGATTGCTCGTTAACAACGTTCTCAACATTTCTTTTGGCATCATCTAGATTATTGATAACGCTAGAGAAATACATTTTAATGACATTCTGATTAATCAGGTTTAGATATTCTCCAACTTTAAGCTCAACATTTTTTGCCTTGGCTGAATCTAAATTAGATTTCGTTTTGTACGTAATCTTAGCTTTGCTTGGGTTAAAACTTTCTAATTGAACAATTTTTTCAGAAAACTGTTGCTCAATATAAACAATAACATCTACCGATCCATCTTCGAATCGATTTTCAGCAATATTTCTTGACATAACAGTCCATTGATTGGTTGGATCTTTGGACAAGAGAGTCGTAAAATCACTTCCGAAATTATAGCTCTCTCCTTGTAGCTTTCCTCCCGTATCTTCATTAACCAAAGCAATGTTTAGTTTGCGATCATTCACTTTATTAGTTACTGAAACTTCTTGATTTTTAAAATGAATAAAAGCGATTGATGAGACTGTCAATAAGCTAATAAATAAGCTGACAGCAATTATGACTTTTTTCATATTATTCTCCTTTAAATTGTACTCTTCTAGTATAGCAATATTAGCATGTTTTTTCAAATACTTATTATCAATTACTTACAAATAATTAACGATCTAAGCGCATTTTATCAGTCTATAAAAAATCCCAAGAGAAAACTCTCAGGATTCCTACTCTATTTTTTAAACTCTTCTACTGTAAATCTGTCATAAGAAATCTTACCAACTTCTTCGTCATAGCGAGACAGAAACTCCTGAAACCGACGGTCAATATAGCCAATAAACAGCACTTCATCTATATCTTCTTTATTGAAAAAGATAATATTTTGATTTACTAAGCCAAGTGGCAGAGTGACAGCTCCAAAGTCAAAATAACCTTGCGCCCCGTCTTTTTCTGTAACTGGACACTGATTGACAATCATAAACGGTTCTGCGCCATCCTTTACTCGGACAACACTCCCAATCGGTAAAGCAGTACGTTTTGACATTAGTTTACTCCTTCTAAATACTTCTTCGCTTCCTGAACATAGAAAAGCTCAGGATTTTCACCAGAGATGCTTTCAAATAGACTACGTGCACGGGGTTCATCGCCTTTTAACTGGGCGTTGAGCGCACCGTAATAAGAAAACATAATTTTAGACAGTTTGTTTTGAGGTGCTGTTGTATCAAAATAGTCATTCACTTCCTGATTGAACACAATATCCTTGATTGCCTCTGCTTGAGAAATCAAGGCTCCCTTAGTATTTTTCCAGTCAGATGCTTTCAATAATTTTTCTTCAAAGTGGACTATTGCCCTTTTGTCCTGTAAATGAATAGAGATGAGAAGTTGATAATATGACTGAATTAATTGATGACTCAGTTTGTATTGCCTAGTAACCTTTTGAATATCTGACTGATCAAACTCAGCCTGTGCCAAAGAAAATTCTCCTTGTAAAAAATAAATTTGCCCTTTAACATGATGTAGAGTTTGAATATAATGTGGTTGATCATATTTAATGGAATGATCTGTTGCATACTCGTAAAAACTTTGATATTTTCCTAGATTAACTAATTCATTTTTTAAATAATTCATAGCTCCATTGAATAAATATTTTACTCGATAAACAATGAATAATATTAGCCAAAGCAAAATAGCCATGCTACATACCATAGAAAATTTAGTTTTATCAAATAGGAAAAATAAACCCAGCACCCCCAAAAATGTAGCGATAGAAACCAAAACTTTCATTAAGATATCTACTACAAAAAACAGTCTATAATTTTCTAACTTAGAAAAAAATATTATAGATTTACTTATTTTCATTCGTTAACCTTTCTTGTCACCATTAAAAATTGCAATAATTCCCACAAATATTGCTGCTGCTGTAGAAAAAGTTACAGTTACAGGAGCAGTAAGCGCAGCAGCCACTAATCCTGCAGCAAGTGCAACACCAACAGATAGCACTCCCACATTCTCTGAAACCCACTCAAGCGCATTTCCCATATGATCAACATTCCTCTGTCCAATTTCATCAGTGGCTGTCAATGTTGCGAAGTCCTGCTTCACTGTGGCAGTCTCCTTTACATAAGAAACTCGATAGCCATCTTCAGCCTTGTTCCCAACCTCAAAAGAGTGGTTCTTATAACCAAAAGTCATTGATAAACTAGGGTTAAGGTCAT
>ERZ772909.579-NODE-579-length-22087-cov-5.310866_pt1 | contig 22087 bp, 15 predicted proteins | sample MGYA00511137_ERZ772909 | MGnify/ENA primary metagenome ERZ772909 (study PRJEB29015, sample SAMEA2738095) | human oral metagenome | biome: human oral; feature: human-associated habitat; material: saliva | place: China | collected 2270 ... | reverse complement strand
ACATTGGTTCTCTTTTTTGTACTCTTTTTTGTCACAAATGTATGATACCCTAACATCGTAATCTTCCGTTGCGAATTCTCTGAGTTAATTTTAATCGAGAAATTTCGTGCATAGTAACCACATAAAAGTAATCATTCTTACTGTCCAATTTAACTGCTATAAGAATATTTGGATCTACTTGAACAATATACTCCAAACTGACACCTTTTTCTCGTGGGTTAACACCTACATAATCAGGATTTTTTTAATACTGTGATATTTTAGGTATATGAGAAATCATATTTTGATGGTTTCTCTTTATTAAATGTTTTTTGAAATTCTCATTATCAATGAATATCTTGCTAACATCACTAGTGAGTGAAAGCATTTTTTTAACATTTTTTGTAATTGTACCGATATTTTCCATATATAAATTTCCTTTCTGTTACTTATAATTAGTTTATCATAAATCTCAAATGGTAACTATTAGGTTTTAAACGAATTGATTATGTTATATCTTCTATTTTCTTAAAATACAATAGAATATCTAGGATTATGGGAAAGTTTAAATAATCATCATTTTATTATTTCCTATAAAAAAGTCATGACTACCTGTCTAAAGGGTAGTCATGACTTTTACACATACACATTACGCTTCTGTAGCCAATGCTTGTTTTTCTAATTCAATTTCCTCACGTAATTCTGGTAAGATTTGTGTAAAATCCATTCGAACTTCATGGCGAGGAGATACTTCAACTTTTCTAACAAAGTGAAATTTGCTAACTTTATCCATCACACTTTCCACTTCTTCTTCATTGACATACAAGTAAATATATTTTAGTCGTTTAGAAATATATTGAATATTACCGAAACGTTTTAATTGTTTAATAGGTTTTAATGTATAGAGCCATACAATAATTGCTCTTCTTTCTACTTGTTCCATGTTTACTCCTCTCTTCATTATTTTTTACGAATTGTTAATAGTAAATCACTAACATCAATCATATCTTGTTCCTTAACAGCAATCGTTTCAATAACGCCATCAAATGGTGCTTGAATCGTTGTTTCCATCTTCATCGCTTCTGTAACAAGTAGCACTTGTCCTTTACGAACCGTTTCACCTTTTGTAACAAATACTTTTAAGACACTACCTGGCATTGTTGCCCCAATTTGTCCAAAATCATTCGCATCTGCCTTTTGACGTTTGACAGTTGTCATTGTCGCACTTGCATCATGCACAATAATTTCTCGACTTTGTCCATTGAATCGATAGAACATAATTCGATTTCCATCTTGGTCAGGTTCCCCAATTTGAACTAATGTAATCATAAAGACTTTACCTGGAGCATATTCCATTTGAATCGTCTCACCCATACGCATTCCATAGAAGAATGTTTGAGTATCTAATTTACTTAAATCTCCATATAATTCTTTTCTTTCTTGGTATTCCTTATACACTTTTGGATACATGAGATAACTTAGTACTTGTTGTTCTTTTGGCTTACATCCTAATAAAACTTCCAATTCTTTACGAACTTCTTCAAAATCCACTTCAGGAGCTAATAATCCTGGACGAACGGTAATTGGTTCAATCTCTTTTAACACCACTTTTTGAAGTTTTTCGTTAAATCCTCCAACCGGTTGTCCTAAATCTCCTCTAAAGAATTGAATCACTGATTCAGGGAAGGATAATGTTAACCCTTTTTCATAAATATTTTCTTCATTAAGTTCATTTTGAATACAAAACAACGCCATATCTCCAACTACTTTAGAAGAAGGTGTTACTTTAATAATATCTCCAAATAATTGGTTTACACGGTGATACATTTCTTTCACTTCTTCAAAACGGTCTCCTAAACCAACTGATTTGGCTTGTTGGTATAAATTCGTATATTGTCCTCCAGGCATTTCATGATAGTAAACTTCTGGACTTGGAGATACTTGTGCTTGATCAAATGCATGATAAGATTTGCGAATTGTTCCCCAATAACGATTTAGTGTTGTGACATTTTCCATCTCTAATTCTGGTTGACGACTCGTTCCTTCTAATCCATAGTATAAAGTTTCCATACTTGGATTAGAAGTTCCTCCTGCTAAAGCACTAAAGGCTACATCGACTACATCCACTCCAGCATCAATCGCTGTTGCCAATGTTAAAATACCATTTCCACTAGTATCATGAGTGTGTAAATGAATTGGAATATCCACTGACTCTTTTAAAGTTGTAATCAATTGTTTGGCTGCTTGAGGTTTCAATAATCCTGCCATATCTTTAATGGCAATCATATGCGCACCCGCTTTTTCTAAATCTTTCGCAAATTGTTTATAATATTCTAATGTATATTTTGTTTGCATTGGATTTAATAGATCACCTGTATAACACATGGTCGCTTCTGCAATTTTTCCTGCATCACGAACGGCTTGAATACTCACTTCCATTTGAGGCAACCAGTTTAAGCTATCAAAAATTCTGAACACATCAATCCCTGTTTCTGCTGCTTCTAAAATGAACGAGCGAATCACAGCATCTGGATAATTGGAATATCCTACTGCATTCGATCCACGTAATAACATTTGTAACAACGTATTTGGCATTGCTTTACGAATTTTTTCTAATCGATTCCAAGGGTTTTCTGTTAGGAATCGATAAGCTGTATCAAAAGTTGCTCCACCCCAAACTTCTGCTGAGAATAACTGAGGTACAACTGCTTCATATTGCTGAGCCGCTTGAATTAAATCAATCGAACGCATTCTTGTCGCCATTAAACTTTGATGCGCATCTCTAAAACTTGTATCTGTTAAAAGAACTTTCTCTTGTTCCAATACCCATTTAGAAACTGCATCCGCACCTTTTTCATCTAATAATTGCTTAGCCGTTATTTCTGGTCTTGAAATAGGCTTCAATGTTTCGATATAAGTTGGTCTCTCGAATGCTTTTGTTTCTTGTGGGATTCCTGGATACCCGTTAACCGTAATTTCAGAAATATATTTTAAAATTTTATTTCCACGATTGCTTTCCTTTGGAAACTTAAATAATTCAGGTGTTGTATCAATAAATGTTGTTTTTGCTGTTCCTGTTAAGAAATCATCATGATGAATCACATTTTTTAAAAATGGAATATTCGTCTTAACTCCACGAATTCTAAATTCTTTTAATGCACGTTGCATCGTTGTCACTGCTTGAGAAAAATCACGACCATATGTACATACTTTTACTAATAACGAATCAAAATACGGCGTTACCACATTCCCTTGGAAGGCATTTCCCGCATCTAAACGAATGCCCAATCCACCTGGCGAACGATACGTATTAATTTTACCAGTATCTGGTAAGAAGTTATTCTCAGGATTTTCAGTTGTAATACGGCATTGAATCGCAGCACCACTAAATGTTAAGTTTTCTTGTGTAGGAATGCCAATTTCTTGATGTAAATCCATTCCTTGTGCAATTTTTAATTGTGCTTGAACAATATCAATTCCTGTAATCAATTCAGTAATGGTATGCTCTACTTGTATTCTTGGATTCACTTCAATAAAGTAAAATTGATTTCCATCTAATAAAAACTCAACTGTTCCAGCATTGACATAACCGATTTCTTTCATAAAGCTTGCTGCAGCATTACAAATTTTTAAGCGCATATCTTCTGAAAGAGAAATACATGGAGCTACTTCAATAACTTTTTGATGTCGTCTTTGAACAGAACAATCACGTTCGAATAAATGCACAACATTTCCATGTTCATCCCCTAAAATTTGTACTTCAATATGTTGTGGATTTTCAATATATTTTTCCACATAACATTCTCCTGCACCAAAAGCTTTAATCGCTTCTCCAACGGCACGGTCATAACTATCTTGCACATCTTCTTTGCGATAAACAACACGCATCCCACGACCGCCACCACCAAGTGCAGCTTTAATCATAATCGGATAGCCATATTGCTCTCCAAAATCATAAATTTCTTGGACAGAAGACACTGTCCCTTCTGTCCCTGGAATAGATTGTAAGCCAGCTTTATGAGCAGCAGTTTTTGCTTTTAATTTATCTCCTAAAATATCTAAATGCTCTAAACGAGGTCCAACAAATGTTAGTCCAGCTTCTTGACATTTTCTAGCAAAATCGATGTTTTCAGATAAAAAGCCATAACCAGGATGAACAGCATCTGCTCCTGATTGTTTCGCAATACGAATAATATCATCCATATCTAGATAAGCTTCTGTTGGTTTCTTTCCTTCTCCAACTAAGTAAGCTTCATCAGCTTTAAAACGGTGCAATGAATGATCATCTTCTTTTGCAAAAATACCAACCGTTTCAATACCTAATTCCGAAGCTGCACGAAATACACGAATCGCAATTTCTCCACGGTTAGCCACCAGTAATTTCTTCATGCTCATCCTCCTCTTCTATCAATTGTACATTTACTTCTTCTATCTGCTCTTCTTGAGAAATTTCCTTTTCTTCCTCTTCCTCAAGTTTAAATTCATTCATTCTAATATAATTCTTAACTTCTTCTTGATATTCTTTGTCATATTTTAATGCAAAAAGTACCATCCCAATCGCAATACTTGAAACAATAAAACTAGAGCCTCCATAACTTAAAAATGGTAATGGAACCCCAGTAATTGGAGCTAAACCAAGTAACGCTCCAATATTCACTCCACTTTGTACTAATAGAAAAATCCCAACACCTAGACATAAATAACGAGAAAATAAAGAACGACAAAATTGAGCTTTCCAAAAAATATATAAAATTAAGAAGAATAAAACGACTAATACAAGCCACACAATAATAAAACCTAATTCTTCTCCAACAATTGCTAAAATAAAGTCCGTATGAGCTTCTGGTAAAAATCCAGTTTTCTGGATAGAACTCGATAAACCAGTACCTGTTAATCCACCCCTAGCTAAAGCTAGGAATCCTTGAATAGATTGATAACCTACACCGCTCGTATCATCCCATGGGTTATGGAATGAAAGAAATCGACCAACTTGATAAGCTTTAAACGGTAAATACTGAATAATAGAAATCGGTAAATATGTAAATAAATAACCAATTACAAAAGCAACTCCAGAATATTGAATTGCTCGTTTAGAAAATCCTGTTGTTAATGCTAATAACCACATCATTAAGACTGTAATCATGAATGTTCCAAAGTCCGGTTGCATTAAAACAAGAATACTTACTAAAACCAACATCCCCATTGGATACATATATAATTGTTTCCAATCTCGACTATCTTTAAACTTTTGATAATAAAAAGCACTTGCCCATATTAAAATAACTTTAGCAAATTCAGAAGGTTGTAAATTAAAAAAACGTAAATTAATCCAACTTTTAGCACCCTTAATTCCGGATTGAGTGAAAACGAATAAGAGTAGTAAAATTAATATTCCATAAACTATTTGTAATAACCGTTCATTAAAAAAGAATTTTTTACCATTATTAGCAATTCCAATAGCCATAGCAATTCCTGCCACAACGAATGCAAATTGACGAATTAAAAAATATTCGGAATTCCCTACAGAAGTTAATGAAAAATAACTACTTGCACTATAAATCATAACAAGACCAAATGCAGATAATAAAATGAAAATCATTAAAATAATTTTATCTACTTGGAAGAGATTTTTTACTTTATCTTGTACTTTCAAAACAATAATCCCTCTTACTTTCTTTAAGATCGCCAGTTTTTCTCATATACATCACTATATACTTCATTTAATGCATATTCCAAATCAGCCATTAACTGATGTCCTTCATTGGCTTCAACAACTCCAATCGCTACCGCAAATTCTACTTGTTTAGAAAGTCCAAATAATTGTGTATCTACCACTTCTTCAAAAGCTGGACATTTAGCAATACATAAATGATTTTTTTGTTGATTAATTAATTGATAAATTTTATTAGCATTTTCTTTTAATTGCTCAAGAGCATTATTTTGATTAATCTCTGACATTTTCTTTCTCCTTTTGAATAAAATAACTCAAAATAATTATACCACAAAGCATCGTTTTTTCTAAAGAATGATGAGAAATTAATTCAATTTAAATACTTAATATAAAAAAGAAAAACTCCATCTAGAGTTTTAAGCCCTAAATGGAGTTTCATAAATTAGTTTTTATTTTCTTTTGGTGGAAGCATAGATAAGCCTACTCTTCCTTTTTTCATATCAATTTCAGTAACCCATACTGTTACAATATCTCCAACTGCAACAACATCACTAGGATGTTTTACAAATCCTTGTTTCATTCTTGAGATATGAACTAATCCATCTTGTTTGACACCAATATCAACAAACGCACCGAAATCGACTACATTACGAATCGTCCCTTGTAATTCCATTCCAACTTGAATATCTTCCATGGATAATACGTCGCTTCTTAAAATTGGGGGATCAACTTCTTCACGAGGATCTCTTCCAGGTTTTGTTAATCCTGCAAAAATTAATTCTAAAGTTTCAATACCAATTCCTAGTTCACTAGATAATGCTTTTTTATCTAATGCAGATAAAGCTTGTTCTACTTTTTCAGTTCCAATTTCTACTTTTTTAGCTTGAATTTTCTCTAAAATCTTTTCTGCAACTTCGTAAGACTCTGGGTGAATATCTGTTCCATCCAGCGGATTTTTCCCATCTACAATTCTTAAAAATCCAACTGCTTGTTCAAAGGCTTTAGGTCCTAAGCGAGGAACTTTTTTCAATTGTGAACGGTTGGTAAATTTCCCATTTTCATCACGATAAGCCACTACATTTGCGGCAGTTGTTTTAGTTAGCCCTGCAATATGTTCTAACAATGCAGCACTTGCTGTATTAACATTGACACCGACTTTATTCACGGCTGTTTCAACAACAATATCTAACCTTGCATCTAATTGTTTTTGACTCACATCATGTTGATATTGTCCTACGCCTACTGCTTTTGGATCAATTTTCACTAATTCAGCTAATGGATCTTGCAATCGACGAGCAATACTAACTGCTGAACGTTCTTCTACTTGATAATCTGGGAATTCTTTTCGGGCAATCTCACTAGCAGAATAAACAGATGCTCCTGCTTCACTAACAATTGTGTAGTAGATTTTACGATTCATTCCCTTAATCTGCTCACTCACAAAAGCTTCCGATTCACGGCTTGCAGTTCCATTTCCAATAGCAACTAAAGTGACCTGATAATCTTCCAATAATTTCTTGAATGTTGTTCCCGCTTGAGCTCGTTTAAATTCACTCGCTCCTTGGTGCGGATAGATAACTGCTTTATCTAACACTTTTCCCGTTTCATCAATAATTGCTAGTTTACAACCTGTTCGATAAGCAGGGTCTAATCCTAAAATTACATGTCCTTTCATTGGTGCTTGTAATAATAGATTTTGTAAGTTTTCTCCAAAAATCTCAATTGCCTGAGTTTGGGCTTTCTCTGTTAATTCAGAACGGATTTCACGTTCAATCGCAGGCGCAATAAAACGTTTATAACTATCCTCAATTGCAGCTTTTATATAAGGTGCAGATGGAGAATTTGCATTCGAAATTTCTTTTTTCATCATTTTTTCTAACGGTATTGTTTCGTCAACTTCTAAGCTAACTTTTAGCACACCTTCTTTTTCAGCACGATTCACTGCTAAAATTCGATGTGGAACAATTGTTTTTACCAATTCTTGATAATCATAATACATTTCGTATACACGTTTTTCATCTTTTTCTTCGTCCTTCAAACTTGTCACAAGCATGCCTTTTTGAACCGTATATTCACGAAGTAATTTTCTATAATGAGCATTATCTGAAATTTTTTCAGCAATAATTTCTAATGCACCATTTAATGCATCTTCTACTGTCAAAATTTCTTTTTCTTCATTTATGAATGCTGTGGCTTTTGCTTCAACCTCTTCAGAAGTACAAGCTAATAAAAATTCAGCTAGCGGTTCTAATCCTGCTTCTTTTGCAATCGTCGCTTTCGTACGTTTCTTTTGCTTAAATGGACGATAAATATCTTCCAATGCCGTTAATGTTTTAGCTTTCATTAAGTCGGATAAAATTTCATCTGTTAATTTTTCTTGTTCATCAATTAATCGAATCACTTCGTCTTTTCTTTTTTCAAAGTTTACTAAATAACGATGTCTTTCTTCAATTTCACGAATTTGAACTTCATCCAAACTCCCTGTTTGATCTTTACGATAACGTGCAATAAAAGGAACAGTGTTGCCATCTTCTAATAAAGCTAATACTGTATCAATTTGCTTTGGCGAATACTGAGTTAATTCTTGCTTTACAATCATTAAAGCACGTTCTTCAATGGTTAATTCTGTTTGTGTCATCATAGACCTCCTATCGATTTTATCCTAACACAAAACGAAACCCTTTAAAAGATTTTGTTTTGCGCAAGAAAAAATACAAAAAGAAAACATTTCTGAGTTGGCAAGGTCGCCAGCAGCCTCGCAAAAGCGAGTCTCATGGCTAAACTTCGAGCCTAGGTCTCGAAGTTCCCCTGTAAAAAATTCCAGCCATCTGGATTTTTTTACTTTCGCTACTCAGAAATGTTTTCTTTTTGTATTTTATAAACGTAACTTTACTCAATCTCATATCTAAAAAAAATTTCTGCAAAAAATATTTTTCGCCCTTTTTTTCGTATATATAAGTGAAGAGAGAATACTTCACTACTATTCTACTTCAAAAAGCAAAACAGAGAGGACGATATCTTATGGAAAACCGTATAAACCATACACCATCAATGACACACGTACTAGCTCAGAAAGTTTTCAGTAATACTGAAATAACTGCACAATTTATGAGTGATATACTAGAGCTCCCCATTCGTGAAGTAAAATTACTAAATCCTTTTGAGGTGCTGGATGATAATAGAACACCTTAGCACAATTAGTCAGTGGATCTGAAATAATAGTAGAAATTCAAACAGCGGAGGAAGTCGATATAAACGAATCGTATTATTTATATCTTTCAAACTATTTCATTAAAAATAAAGAGTTGTTTGAAACAAAAGAACTTCATCCAGTATACTTTGTCCATGAAGTACTACCATTTTACACCATTTATATTACTCAAAAACAATGTTTCGATGATGAAAGAATGTTACATTCGTTTAGTTTATTAAGTGATAGTTCAAATGAATCACTAAAAGTAGATTTCAAAGGATTCAATGAACCACAAAATCTTGTTGAAATGAAATTTTTGGAATTAGATAAATATCATACAGAATACACACAACCCTACAATAAAATCCGATGGATTGAACTGTTCAGTAATCACCCATTTACACAAGAACCAGATTCTCTACTAAAACAAGCAGAACAAATTCGTAAAACACTAGAAGGAAAAGAGTAACAATCATTCTATAGTAAAACGATATGATGACGATTCTAGAAAAGTGATTTAAAAAACAAAAGGCAGCTGTAATAACGGCTGCCCTTTTTATCCATGAAACAACAAAAACAACTCTACCCTTCAAACAAAAAAGACTTTACATAGTAGGTCAAAGCATGAAAGGTGGTTGCTGCCGCCCTATGCTACAACAGAAAAGTCATATTTCTTATATTTCAGTCTAAATCAAGCTGCCCTGTCAACGAATATTATTCTTTTTCTAACAGAAAATAATAGTTTCAATATTTATATAATTTAAATCCTTTTTCAAAAGGCATTGTTTCTTATTTAGTCACTAAACTCCCAATGACCATTGTTCCCGGAACCTATATACTTCAAATTCTCTATTTCCTTCAATGTTCTTTGTATCGTCTTTACACTTACCCCTGCACCTTCTGCAATAGCCTGTCTTGTAATTTTATTATTTAATCTTACTTGTGCTTTTATAAATTCAATCAGTTCTTGTCTACCCTGAGGGACATCGTGAGGGACATCGTGAGGGACATCGTGAGGGACATATCCTCCACCTACTTTTTGCGTTGCTATCTTCTTCAATGGAATGATTGTTCTAAATATATTTCCTTCCTCAAATAACGGATTTTGTCCTGAATAAAGCTGTGTATATTTATACGTATTCCTCATTCCTGAACCTAATTCATCGGCAAGCCCTATTTCTCTGAACACTTTTGAAATAGTAGGATTTTTAGGGAATGGCTCAAATTTCTGCAAATCTAAAGCTCCCATACCATGAGCTAAATTACTATTTTCAACAGTAATTTTTTCATCATCAATAATCATCTTTGATGGATACCCACTTGAATAATCTCTATGAGCTAACGTATTAGAAACTATCTCCCTAAGTATCCTATCCCTTGCATTGACATTTACAATTCCATCCAATACAAATAAGTCATTCAAATGCTTTTGTCCAAACTTAATAAGTCTATCATAACTATCAATCAAATTTGTTATTACAACATCTCTATCATCATATCTATCCTTGTTTTCAATCCTAAATATAGCATCAGTTTTGTGCTGCGGAAGAACAGACATAATAGAGTTGTCTTTTCCAAACAACAAAATAGCTGCTAATGTAATTCCCTCACGCTTTGTTTCCGGATCGGTCAAAATCAAATTTGCACTTCTAAGAAGTTCCTCATTACTCATATTTTCCCAAACATGATTTTTATTTCGAGAAACAGCCTTTTTCTTAGCCTTTTCAATTACAGAAGCATCCAGAAAATCAATATCAAGATTAGGATATACTTTATTAACAAAATAGCTCCCTTGTTTTCTTGCATACAACTTATATACAAGTTCAGAATGGTCTGTTATATTGATGTCTCCTTCATACGACCTATCCCAAATTTTCCCATTATGCCTGCATACCTGATAACCTTCCGGCACCCTGATGTAAATTACTTTTTTCTCATCTATATCAAAGACTTCAGGAAGCAAATAAAGTGGCGGATACACTTTTTGCGGATTATTAATTGCTGTAGTAAATTCTTTAATCACTTTATCAACTTTATCTCCACTAACACCAATAATCTCCTTTTTATCATTTACACCGAGTAAAATATGACCGCCATTTCTATTATTAAAAGAGCATACTGTATCAAACACATCTTTTGTTAATTCATCTTTAGATTCTTTAAACTCAATATCTATCTTTTCTCCATCTGCTATTAACTGTCTCAATTCTTGTATATCCATTACCTATCCCCCCTTTTTTATTAGATTTATTATTTGTAAAACTCTATCTCTATTATACCATAATCTTAAAAGATTCGTTTATTATCTTTTGAAATTACTACAAGGCTGTTTAATTCCGCCTAGCTACTATAAAGCAAAGTCTATCTCTTATATGTTTCCTTATAAATACACGTCCAAAGAAATTGACTTTTCGTCGTAGTAAAAGTAATGGTAGCCATACCGGCTACCATTACTCGGGGAAATTCGAGACCTTAGGCTCAAATTTTAGCCAAGAGACAGCAACAGCTGGCTACTGGCGTCCCTTACTACAACAGAAAAGTCATATTCCTATACGTCCCTCATAAATATCCGTCCAAACAGAAAAGACTTTGCATAGTAGCTCAAGCGATATAATCAGCAACTGCTGATTATATCACGGGAAAAATCGAGACCCAAGGCTCAATTTTTAGGCATGAAACACCGAAGGTGGTTGCTGCCGCCCTATGCTACATCAGAAAAGTCATATTTCTTCTATTTCAGTCTAAATCAAGCTGCCCTGTATACAATTGGTAATACACACCTTGTTTTTCCATTAAACTCTCATGATTACCACGCTCAATAATCTCACCATGATCCATTACCATAATCACGTCCGCATTACGAATCGTAGATAAACGATGGGCAATTACAAATGAAGTTCTACCCTCCATTAATTGGTCCATCCCTTTACTAATCAATGCTTCCGTATGACTATCAATCGAGCTAGTCGCTTCATCCAAAATTAAAACCTTCGGATTTGCCACTGCCGCCCTAGCAATCGCCAATAACTGTCTTTGCCCTTGAGAAAGACCTTCTCCATCACCAGTAATCTCCGTTTGATAACCATGAGGCAGACGTTTAATAAATCCATGTGCATTCGCCAATTTTGCAGCTTTCACCACTTCATCATCACTCGCCTCTAAATTCCCATAACGAATATTATCCGCAATTGAACCAGTAAATAAGTGAGTATCTTGCAATACAATCGAAATTGTTTTACGTAAATCATCTTTCTTAATTTCCGTAACAGGAATTGTATCAAACGTAATTTCCCCATTATCAATTTCATAAAAACGATTAATTAAATTTGTAATCGTAGTTTTCCCAGCACCTGTTGCACCAACAAAAGCTACTTTCAACCCTGGTTCAGCCCAAACATTGATTTTTTTCAAAATTGGTACATCTGGAACATAACTAAAGTCCACTTCATTCAATTGAATATTCCCAACAACAGGGATTCTTTCGTCTCCTTTAACCCAATACCATTGTTTCGAATCGGTTTGCTCTAAAGTCACAGTCCCTTCATCTACTTCAGATTTTTCTTTCAAAATCGCAAAAATTCGTTCTGCCCCAGCCATTGCAGCCAATAAGACATTTGTTTGTTGTGACATTTGAGCTAATGGTTGAGCAAAGGTTCTTGAATATTGCAAGAATGAAGCTAACGCCCCAACATCCATCCCTTGGAATACAACTAAATATCCACCAACAGAAGCGGTTAAAGCATAATTAATATAACTAATATTCCCTAAAATAGGGAACATAATATTTGAATTAAATTGTGCTTGATTTGCTGCTTCTCTTAATTGAGAATTTAAAGTTTCAAATTCTTTTAACACTAATGTTTCATGATTGAACACTTTAACAACTTTTTGCCCTTCAATATGTTCTTCCACAAAGCCATTCACTTGCCCTAAAACTTTTTGCTGCTCAGCGAAAAATTTACCAGAACGACCTGCTACGAATCTTACAATTGCAAACATTATGAAGACCATAATAATCAACATTCCTGTTAAAATTGGAGATAAAATAATCATCATAACAAACGTTAGCACTAATTGTAATAAAGAACTAACAATCATCAACATACTATTATTAAATGCTTGTTGAATATTTTCAAAATCATTTGTAAAGCGTGACATTAAATCTCCATGCTTATTTGTATCAAAGAAACGAATCGGTAATGTTTGAATATGATCAAATAAATCTTTTCTCATTGTTTCAATCGTTTGTTGACCAATCGTAATCATAATTTTACCAGAGAAATAACTCGCAACCGCCCCAATGATATAAATCAAGCCAATGACTCCTAGCATTTTGGCTAGACCTGCAATATCTTTTGTCGCAATAAAATCATTAATCAATGGACGAATAAAGTAAGTTCCGATAATCCCAGCGGCACTTCCTAACACAACTAATAGAAGAACAGCGAAAAGACTCCACTTACTTTTCCATAAATAGCTCCATAAGTCGGCTAATGTTTGCTTTAAATTTTCAGGACGTTTTTGCCCGATTTTTTTAGCGCTCATCTACTTTCGCTCCTTCCATTTGAGTTTCATAAATTTCACGATACAATTCATTGGTTTCCATTAATGTTTCATGTGTTCCAATTCCATTCATTTTTCCATCTTCTAACACAACAATCTTATCTGCACCTTGGATAGAAGAAATTCTTTGTGCAATAATAATAACGGTTGTATCTGGTAAATGATTAAAGAATGCTTCTCGAATTAATGAATCTGTTGTTGTATCTACCGCAGAAGTTGAATCATCTAAAATTAAAACAGCTGGTTTTCTCAACATTGCTCTTGCAATACATAAACGTTGTTTTTGCCCCCCAGAGAAATTTCTTCCTCCTTGTTCAACTTTTGTATCATATCCATCTGGCATTTCCATAATAAAATTATGTGCCTGAGCATATTTAGCTACTTGAATCATTTCTTCTTCAGTTGCATGAGGATTTCCCCATAATAAGTTTTCTCGAATGGTTCCAGAAAACAGCGTATTTTTTTGTAGAACCATTGCTACTTGGCTTCTTAAGTCAGAAAATGCATAGTCTCTAACATCTTTCCCTGCAACTCGAACACTTCCCGCTGTAGCATCATATAATCGGGGAATTAATTGAACAAGGGATGTTTTCCCAGAACCTGTTGGCCCAATAATTCCAAGAACTTGTCCACTTTTCACTGAAAAATGAATATCATTTAACACTTCTTCTTGTTGATCTTTTCCATATGAGAAATGAACATGATCAAACTCTACATCACCACGAGTAATTTCTGTCGGAATGACTTTCTCAGGTTCTACAATATCTACTTCTGTTTCAATCACTTCAAAAATACGATCCATTGATGCCTTTGTCATTGTTAACATGACAAAAACAAAGGAAATCATCATTAAGGACATTAAGATTTGTGTAATATAAGAAATGAAACTAATTAATTCCCCTGTTGTCATTTCTCCATGCATTACAAATTTTCCACCAAACCACATAACTGCAATTGTACAAGCGTAAACCGTTAATTGCATGATAGGGTTATTCCATACGATGACATACATTGCATGTAAGGCACGTGTTTTAAAGTTTGTATTTTCAACGCCAAACTTCACACGTTCGAAAGGCTCACGAACAAAAGATTTTACCACTCGAATACCAATAAAGTTTTCTTGAAGAATGCGGTTAATTCCATCTGTTGCCTGTTGTAATAATCTAAAACGAGGAAACGCTGTTGAAATAATAAGAGCCAAGCTCACCACTAAAAATGGAACGGCTACTACAAAGACTAATGACAATTGTGCATTCAATGATACTGCAAAGAAGAAGGCAAATAAAAACATCATTGGTGCACGTGCTAAAATACGCATCGTCATAATCGCTGTATTTTGAACATTTGTCACATCACTTGTCATACGTGTAATTAAGGATGCATTTGAGAAGAAATCTAAATTCTTAAACGAAAATTCTTGAATCTTCTTCATTTGAGCACTTCTTAATTCACTCGCAACACCTGTTCCTGCAATAGAAGCAAATTTCGCTCCTAATACCCCGGCTCCAAGGGAAATCATCGCAACGATAATCATTAAAATTCCATACCATAAAATCATTGAAGTATTTCGATTTGGAATTCCTTCGTCAATAATTTTTAACATAATAATGGGTTGACCAACTTCGCAGACAACTTCCACTAAAATAGATAAAAATGCTAAAAATGGAAAATATTTATATTTTGAAAAATAGGGAACTATTTTTTTCAGCATGTCTTCACTCCTCTTCCTATTGAACTAAAAAGTATTGTATCTATTCTATCAAGGGTTTAAATCTTTTTCAAACAATCCTATCAATTTTTTAAACAAAAAGATTGACAATGCTGTAAAACTTCTTTATATTGTTACCATAACAAAAGTCAGGAGGTTAACAATTATGAACAAAACATATTCTTTAACATTAATCGCATTGGGAGCAGCACTAGTGGCAGCATTGTCACCCTTTCAAATTCCTTTAGGCCCTATTCCTATTACTCTACAAACATTAGCCATTGGATTAGTTGCTACCGTCTATCGTCCAAAAGAAGCCACACTTGCTATTTTACTATATTTATTATTAGGTGCCATTGGACTTCCTGTTTTTGCAGGTGGAAAAGGAGGATTTCAAGCTTTCTTTGGACCAACTGCTGGTTTTCTAGTTTTCTTCCCTATTCGTGCATTCGTTACTTCTATTATTGCACAGAGAAAACAAAATGCCGTTCGTTTATTTATAGCGAATCTTTTAGGTGAAGTCGCTCTATTTATTGGTGGAGTAATTGGTTTTATCCTGATTACACATGCAGATTTTTCAAAATCTCTCAACCTTGTAGTGATTCCATTTATTTTGCCAGATTTGATTAAAATCAGTTTTACAACCGTTTTTGGATTATTATTATTAAAGAGTTTAAAAAATAAACCTTATTTCAGACATGAAGCATAATTTTTTGTGAGGTTAGGATATAACATTCTATCCTCTTTTTTATGGATTCTCTTTTATTCAACTTAGTAGGCACATAGAAAAACTTATGGTAAAATACAAAGCATTAGAAGAGATAAAGGAGGATAAATTGTGACAGAATTACACTATATTAGTACTCGAGATAAAAACAATCGTGTAACAGCTTCTCAAGCAATTTTAAAAGGGATTGCTGAAGATGGAGGGTTATACATTCCAACGACAATGCCACAATTATCATTAAACTGGGAAACATTGCAACACCAATCTTATCAAGAAATTGCATTCCCAATTTTAAAAGCATTTTTAACTGATTTTTCAGATGAAGAATTACAACATTGTATTCATTCTGCTTATGATACAACTTTTGATGATCCAGCAATTGCCCCTTTAAAAAAGGTTGGCAATGCCTACATTATGGAATTATTCCATGGACGTACCATTGCCTTTAAAGATATGGCTTTATCAATCTTACCTTATTTATTAACAACAGCTGCTAAGAAAAATCAACAAGACAAAGATATTGTCATTTTAACAGCTACTTCTGGAGACACAGGAAAAGCTGCCTTAGCAGGATTTGCAGATGTACCACATACAAAAATTATTGTCTTTTATCCAAAAGGTGGCGTAAGTACCATTCAAGAACGTCAAATGGTTACTCAAGTTGGCGAGAATACATTTGTTTATGGAGTTAAAGGAAACTTTGATGATGCTCAAACAATGGTGAAAAAACTATTTAATGATGTTGGATTAAATCAAACCCTAGCAGAAAAAGGATTCCAACTTTCTTCTGCTAACTCTATCAATATTGGTCGTTTATGCCCACAAGTGGTGTATTATGTTTATGCGTATGCACAATTAGTAAAACAAGGAGCTCTTCAAATTGGAGAAGCTATGAACGTTGTCGTTCCAACTGGAAATTTCGGAAATATTTTAGCAGCATATTATGCAAAGCAATTAGGTGTTCCAATTCAAACATTAGTCTGTGCTTCAAATGAAAATGATGTATTAGTAGACTTCTTCCACACAGGGACATATAACCGTCAAAGAAAATTCGAAGTAACAAGTTCACCAAGTATGGATATTTTAGTATCTAGTAACTTAGAACGATTAATTTTCGAAATGACAGGAAGCAATGCCGAAGAAACAAAAGCATTAATGGATTCATTAACAAACAATGGTCACTATCATATCGAAAAAGAAGTGTTACACTCATACGAAGAGTTTTATGCTGCTCGTGCTAGTCAAGAAGAAACAGCTCAAACTATCGAATCAGTTTTAACAAATGAAAACTATTTATTAGATCCACATACAGCTGTTGCTCAATGTGCTTATACTAAATACCAACAAGAAACAAAAGACAACACTCCTACAGTCATTGTATCTACAGCAAGTCCATACAAATTCCCACAAAGTGTTGTATCTGCTGTAAAAGACTCTGACATTAGCGCTTTAAGTGATCAACAATTAATTGATGAAGTACGTCAATTAAGCGGAGTAGAAATCCCTCTAGCCGTTACAAGTGTACTAGAAGCAGAAATCAGACACACAAGAGTACTTAAAATTTCAGAAATGAAACAATCAGTTTATGACAGTTTAAACATTTAACGTCAAAAAGCCCAGCCATGAAAAATATGGCTGGGCTGCTTGTTATAGTTATAATTCACCTACCCCCAATAATTTGAAAAGAAAAAACGCGCCAAAAATTTAGCGCGCTTCCTCTAGAGATAGTATATTTATTAGAAATCAATCTATAACCAAAGTCTATTTTAAATGACAGAATCGTTTAGTATTTGTCGCACTTAACTTAACAATTCACAGATAAATCCACTTTCCTTCATACTATACACTTCAATCACCATTTCTTGCTCAACAGTTTGCTGAACCACAAAGTCTAATTCCTCTTCTTCCGTAAAGAATCGAAGCGTGAATACTTCTTCTCCCTCATTGACAAATAATTCCAAACTAGAATAATCCATCCATGCATTCAATTGTTTCAATGGAGATTGTAACGTTCTTTCTCTTGTTTCTCTTTCTCCTGTTTCCCAATCGGTACGACTGACAGATAATACTTGAGTTTCTGCATCATATTGAATAAAAATTTCATTACGTAATTGAATTGCTAATTTATCCTGAACGGCTTCTTTCCAATTCACTGTCCACACTTGTGCAGGTGAAGAAAAGACCGATTCAAAACGACTCGCATTCCATTGAATTTTTTGTACATCTGTTGTTAAATTCCATAATTCACGTGCAGGTTTTTGAAGATATTTTCCATTTTGAATCGATACTTCACGTGGAATAGTTAAGGCATGAATCCAGCCATCTTGAATTGTTGGCATCAATCCTTCTTTTCCTTCAGGAATTCCCATCCAACCATATTGAAGAATACGTCCATCTTCTACTTGGAAACTTTGCGGAGCATAATAATCAAATCCTGCATCAACTTCTGTTACATTGTCTTCATCTGCAATGAATTTTCCATCGATTGTAAACTGACCGAATTGCACCACCGTTTGGTATAAATTATTAAATCGTTCTCCTTGAGCTTCAATTCCTTGTGGCGAATAAACAAACGCATCCTTTTCTTCAAACGGAATCACGTCTGGACATTCCCACATATAACCGAAGTCTTTTGCTTCCGTACTAATCGAACCATTTAGTACCCAGTGAAGCAAATCTTCTGAACGGTACACTAATGTATCGCCTTTTAAGTCTTCTGTTTGAGCTCCTACAACCATCCAGTAATGATCCACACGTGCATCATACCAAACTTTTGGATCACGCACATGTCTTGTATACCCTTTTGGATGTTCAAATAATGGGCCTTTCTTTTCAAAATGAATGCCATCGTCTGACACTGCTAAACATTGATAACTTGAAGCATTTCCTTCTTCATCTTTTACATTTCCTGTATAAAATAACCATAATTGATTCTTATGAACATATGCACTACCTGAATAAACGCCGCTTTTATCGAACCATTGGTCTGGCGCTAATGCTAGTTCTACTCTTTTCCATTGAATCATATCGTCAGAAACAAGATGTCCCCAATGTTTATTTGCATGCTTTGTATCCGTTGGATTCCATTGGAAAAATACATGATATTGTCCTTTGAAATAAATTAATCCATTTGGATCATTCATTAATCCATAAGGAGGAACAATATGATACACTAAGCCATATTTTCCAGTATTACTTTTTCTTATTAAACTCATCGATACTCCTCATCTACATAAAAGTCGAAGCTATCATGTGACGCTTCGACTTTCTTTTTTATTTTATTTTTTCAACATATCGTCGCTATAACCGATTGTATATGTTAAAGCAAAACTTACTGCAAAGGCTACTGCAATTGCTAGTACATATAATGGGAATTGGCTATTTAAGAATAATAACATCCCTGGTAATACTGTTACTGACATACCTGTTGCTTTTAATTGGAATAAAGCTGCTAAGAATCCTCCTGTAGCTCCTCCGATCAATCCCATTATAAATGGTTTACCAAAACGTAAGTTAACACCGAAAATTGCTGGCTCTGTAATTCCTAATGCAGCAGAGAATGCTGATGGTAATGCTAAAGCTTTTAATTTTGTATCTGTTGTTTTGAAGGCAACTGCTAATGTTGCTCCTACTTGTGCAGCCATTGCTGCTGAGATAATTGGGTTAAATGGATTTAATTCCACACCTGTAGCAATTTTTGAAGATTGTAATAATTGTGTTTCTAAGAAATTAAAGATGTGGTGTACTCCAGTTACTACGATAACTTGTTGCAATCCACCAATAATAATTCCTGCTAAACCAAATGGTAATTGTAAAACAAATTCAGTTGCATTTAATACAACTGTTTCTACTGAGTGGAAGAATGGTCCAATGATGAATAATCCAAGAACACTCATGACTAAGAATGTTAAGAATGGTGTTACTAATAAATCTAATGCATCTGGAACTTTTGTACGTAACCATTTTTCTAATTTAGCACCAATCATCCCAACGAAGAATGCTGGTAATACTGTTCCTTGGTAACCTACTACTTTAATGAATCCAAAGAATACGATTGGCTCTGCTCCACCTGCAGCTACTACATAAGCGTTTGGTAAAGCGCTGTTTACTAACATTAATCCTAAGACAATTCCAAGTACTGGTGATCCGCCGAATACTTTAAAAGTTGACCATGCTACTAAGGCTGGTAAGAATGCAAAGGCTGTATCTGTTAATACTTGTGTGTATAATAAGAAGTTTTTATCGATAACGTCAGGTGTCATTCCGAATAATCCTAGGAAAATTGGGTTTGTTAATAATCCACGTAATCCCATGAATAATCCTGTTGCTACTAATACTGGAATAATTGGAACGAATACATCTCCGAATGTTCTACTCATTCTTTGGAATAAGTTTCCTTGTTTTTTCGCTTCTTCTTTCATTTGTGCTGTTGAAGTTTCTGCTACTCCTAAACGGGCAACAGCTTCATAGACTTTATTCACTGTTCCTGTTCCGAAGATAATTTGGTATTGACCTGAGTTAAAGAATGCCCCTTTTACTCCTTCTAATTGGTCAATCGCTTCTTTATTGATTTTTGATTCATCTAGAACCATAATTCTCAAACGTGTTGCACAGTGTGCGACAGATTGAACATTTTCACGTCCTCCGATATTTTCAAGGACTTCTTTTGCAATTACATCATAATTCATGTTGAACTATCCTTTCTTTTTTCAATTGGGAACCACGTTGTGGAACCGGTTTGCATACATAAGATAAAGGAAAATGAGAGACTTGTCAACTACTTCTAACAATGTAAATGATGTAAATTTCATGAAAAGGCTGTTTTCAGCTTTAATAATAAAAATACAACGGACTTTTAGGGCTGTAGCAATGGGCGCCAGTAGCTTCACTTTGCAAATCTCTTGGCTAAAATTTGAGCCTCGGTCTCAAATTTCCCAGTAATAGAAACTGATGCGACAGTTTCCATTACCAATGCTACTTGAAAAGTCCGTTGTATTTTTATTTTTTGTACGGATAAAAGTTTATCGGGGGCATTAACAAGGAACGTAAAACCTCTAACATTTGTTGAAGTCTAAAACGTACTCTAATAAATAGAAGGGAATAAGAAAAGACTTTCCGTAGTAGCATTAGTCCTATAAGCCAACTTGGCTTTATAGGGCAGGAAAAATTGAGACCTTAGGCTCAATTTTTAGGCATGAAACAACAAAGCTATTTGCTGCCGTCCCCTGCTACTACAATTGGAAAGTCTAATTTATATACGGACTCCCATAAATACACGTCCACAAGAAAAGACTTTGCATAGTAGCATAAGTAATATAATCTGCACTGTCAGATTATATTACCGGAAAATTCAAGACCAAGGCTTGAATTTTAGCCATGAAACCGAAGGTTTGCTGGCGTCCGTTGCTACTATCATGCAAAGTCTATTTCGAAATTTATTAACGTTTGTCGATCCTCTTCACTGCATAATCTCCGACGAATTGAATCAAGAACACAAGAATTAAAATCGCAACCGTAGCCACAAAAATAATATCCTGCTTATTACGAGTAAAACCAATCATATATGCCAAGTTCCCTAATCCCCCAGCACCAATAACACCCGCAACAGCAGTTGAACCCACTAACGCAATCGTTGTTACCGTAATACCAGATACTAACGCAGGAAGAGATTCAGGAATTAACACCTTAGTAATAATCTGACGAGTCGTAGCCCCCATTGACTCAGCAGCTTCTACAACTCCAGAAGGAATTTCATTTAATGAAATAGACACTAAACGAGCATAGAAAGGAGCCGCACTAATCACTAAAGTAGGAATCGCACCCTTAGGTCCTAAAATAGTTCCCATCAACGCTTTCGTAAAAGGCATTAATAAAGCCAGTAAAATAATAAATGGAACTGACCTAAAAATATTAATAATTCCAGAAAGGAATAAATTCACCCATTTATTTTCTAAACTTCTACCAGGACTTGTTAAATATAAAAACAAACCGAACGCTAAACCAATAATAAACACGTAGAAAGTAGATAGAAAACTCATATAAACTGTTTCATTAGTCGCTTTAATGACCTCATTCCAATCTACATTTTTAAAACTAAGCATTTCATGGAATAATTCTGAAAAACTCGTTTGAGCTAAAAACACATTAAACATTTTCTAGTACCTCCACAATAATTTCTGCTTTTCTTAAGTAATCAATCACTTCTTCAGCTTTAGCAGATTCTTCTTCAATTAAAATAATCATACT
>ERZ772909.578-NODE-578-length-22138-cov-4.647014_pt1 | contig 22138 bp, 19 predicted proteins | sample MGYA00511137_ERZ772909 | MGnify/ENA primary metagenome ERZ772909 (study PRJEB29015, sample SAMEA2738095) | human oral metagenome | biome: human oral; feature: human-associated habitat; material: saliva | place: China | collected 2270 ... | reverse complement strand
GAAACTTGTGACAAATATGGTATTGCAATGGCTTTCACTGGCGTGAGACTCTTCCACCATTAAATCATATTTTGAACGTTGTGGTTTGAATGTTGAACGTTCTTTATGGTCGAAAATCAATGAAAAGAGATTATAAAACCAAGGTTCAATATTCAAACTTCAAGGTTAATCACGTTAAAACTTCAATCATTTAACCCCATAACCTATGGATGATTTCCAAAGCATCTTAGAGAATGGCATCAGTTTCAAAGGCTCTTCTGGTCCGAAAAAGGAAGAAGATAAGGTGAAAACGAAAGCCAAAAAGAAAAAGTATATCACTGGAGCACACGGCTCAGGGAGTGCGCGTCAGAAGGCCAAATATCGTGAACAGCGAGCCAATCGCCATTCACGCAAACGATGAACGATGTGTTTTCCCAATCCTTTTACCTATAAAAGGTGTTATGCTTTTTGTCAAATCTTTATCTTGTTTTTAACATTTTGTTTTTCCATCTTTCATGAATAAACGTATAGAAAGATGGGGGATGTTTTCTGTTTTTTATTCTTTTGTGTTGTTATACATGGTGAATTATTTCATGATTTGGTGCATATTACATCGCTGTTTGCCTCAATTCATCGCATAATTTGTGACTTTTCGCACACTCGTTTGACGTAGATTGCGACATCTTTTGATGAAAAATTAGAGTGCAATTTGAAGCTCGTTTCGTAATTGTTTGAGGCTCAATAATTTGTGAATCGTGTGAAAGTAGGTGATTTTTAGCCTCAGATGCAGTTGCGTTGTGTTTTCTCTCAGTATTTCATTCCTATTGTATATTTTTCTGCTTAAATTTAACATATACATTGGTTTCTACATATTCGTTGTGCAAGCGAAAAGCCTTTGTTGTATAAATGTTGTCGTTTAAGCCAATACCTTATTCTATATTCATGGTCAATTTGATGTGATTAGGGATGAGATTTGCATAAAAAACCGCATACAATCGACTTGTATGCGGTGATAATTTCTTCCAAATGATACTCTCATGTGCCTATTGAATCGGCACAACTTCAAGTTTTCGAGCGTTTCCAGTGACTGGATCGAGGACGATTCTTGTGGTCATTTTCTTACCAAACAGCTCGCCACTAAGCTCTTCTGTGCGTCCAAACTGGGTTGCATAACATTCGGTTTTGGCAAAGAGTTGTAAGCCGTCATAAAGTGAGAGCCTAATTTTTCCGGGCAGATTCACGCAGATTCCACTTTTGTCCTTACTCTTTTTACCATCATCGGGGAGGTTAAGTGTGGGCACATAGTGTAGATCTTGCACGCTGATGTAGAACGGGCGACCTGCTAAATCATCGTTGTCGACAAGGCCAAATCGCTTTGAAAAGCGGAACAACACCTGTTTATTTACCTCTTTTGTTGGTATGAAAGTGAGCGTGGTTTCAGTCGTGTCACGTTCGGTTGTGCCTGTAAACATCTGCATGAGCGCACGTTCTTGCTTGTCAAGATTAGCCATCATGATGCGCAATTGCTCACCATCCTTTGGCATATTATCAGCCTCTCCGCGTGTCAATTGATTACGACTGTCGCGTATTTCATAAATCTCTGACGCAATAAGTTCAGCCATTTTGGGAAGCGAACCCGCTGCAAGAATGTCGGCATTCATGTAGTCGTGCGGGTTAAGTGGTGCAGTTTTTGGCGCCGCTACAAACGGATGTACCGGTTCTGCCTTAGTACCTTCTGCGTTAACAGCCAGTAAAATGCCATTATCATCACGGCTAAGGCTTAGTATACTATGTTTTTTATCCATCACAGCAACATGTTGCTGTGCCGTGTCGGGGATGCCAACAGACTTCATTTCGGTGCTAATGAGGCGGTAGGATGTAGCCGGTTCGGTCGGCACATCAGGCATTTTTAAGTATTTCCCACTATATGCTGCAAGCTCACCTGGCTTGAAAACCGTCTTTTCAACAAGGATATGAAACTGTATTATCGTTTTCGGCAGGAAATAAGTACAGCCTTCTGTGGGTTGCTGTGCATGTGCTGTTAGTGCGAAAAGTCCTAAGAACAGGGTTATAATTTTTTTCATATTCGATGTAGATTTCTAATCTTTGATTCGTGCAAATGCCTTTGGAAGATATTTAATCAGGTCGCTGGCAATGAGACTTTCCTGTCCCAAGTCGCGGGCAGCAAGGTCACCTGCGAGGCCATGTAGATACATTCCGACGAGTGAAGCGTCTTTTTGGTTGTAACCTTGTGCCAATAGTCCTGTGATGATTCCAGTCAATACGTCTCCACTTCCGGCAGTAGCCATGCCTGCATTTCCAGTGGGATTGAAGTATGCTTTGCCGTCGGGTGTGCATAAAACAGAGTAGTGTCCTTTGAGTAAAATGTAGCCATGAAGGCTCTCAGCAAGGGCAATTGCCTTGGTCAATCGGTCGTAACAACCATTTGCCATCGCTCCATCGAGTCGGTCAAATTCCGCAACATGTGGTGTCATGACAATGCCTTCGGGCAGTTGTTGCATCCAAGCGCGGTGCACACCTAATATATTTAGTGCGTCAGCATCAATCACCATGGGACATTGTGTGCGTCGGATTTGAGCAATTAATGCTATGGCCGAGGTTTCGTTCTGCCCCAAACCAGGTCCCATTGCAACAGCTTCGTAGTCCTCAGTATCAACAGGTTCGGAGAAGATTGTTTCCTCTTTGTCAATCTGAAGCACAGCCTCTGGGATGCTTGTTTGTAGGATATTGCAGTTACGTTTAGGCGTATGAACGATAACTTTGCCTACACCTGCGCGCAAACAAGCCTTGGTTGTCAGGATAGCTGCACCTGCCATGCCATACGAACCGGCAATAACTAAGGCCGTTCCCATATTGCCTTTATGTGCAAAAGCATTGCGGTGGCGTAGTCGGCAGCGTATATCGTTCTCTTCGAGAATGGTATATGGCGTCTCAGTAGCAGCGATACAATCGGGTGATAGGCGTATGTCGAGCACACGAACTTCACCTAAATACTGTTGACAATCAGCCATCAGCATACTAAGTTTGAGTTGTTGTATCGTCAGAGTGAGGTCAGCTCGAACAATGTTTTGGCGGATGTTGTATGTATTATCCTCGGTCATTAGGCCAGAAGGCAAGTCAATACTCACAACTTTACATTTGCATTGGTTGATGTATTTGACCAAAGAAGCGAAACCACCAGCCAGCGGTTTGTTGAGACCGCTACCGAAAAGTCCGTCAATGACAACGGTATTGTTGTCCAAACGGGGTGGTTCGAAGTTGACAATCACCTCATTAAAATCCTTAATGCGTTTGCAATCAATGAGCCGTTGTTTGTTCTTCGCACAATCGTTAGAAAGGTGATTGTGAATGTTGAACAAATAAACGCTGACAATATAGCCGTCTTCAGCCAATAATCTCGCTACAGCCAGCGCGTCACCTCCATTATTTCCTGGTCCCGCAAAGACCACAAAGGGAGATGATTTGGTCCATCTCTGCATGATGGTTTGGGCAATTGCCTTTGCAGCACGCTCCATTAAATCAAGTGAAGCAATAGGTTCGTGCTCTACAGTATATTTATCTAACTCTCGAATTTGAGCGCTGTTGAATATCTTCATGACTTGTTGTATAGTGTTGCAAAAATACAAAATTAATGCTAATCGGTGGATGTTGTTTCCCATATTTTTAGTAATTTTGCTACAAATTATTTTATTTCGCACTTATGAGTATTGTTAAAATCAAGGATCTGACGTTCAAAACGTTTATCCCCGAGGCTGAAATTCAACAGCGTGTAAAGGCTGTAGCCGAGAAAATCAATAAGGACTTGGCCGATAAAAATCCTCTTTTCTTGGCCGTGTTGAATGGTTCTTTTATCTTTGCTGCCGACTTAATGCGCAACATTACGATTCCTTGTGAGATTTCATTTGTAAAGCTTGCCTCTTATCAAGGCACCACTTCGACAGGTAAAATCAAAGAAGTCATCGGACTGAACGAGGACCTTGCGGGGCGAACAGTAGTCATTGTAGAGGATATTGTCGATACAGGTTTGACGATGAAGCAAATGATAGAGAGTCTTGGAACGCGTAATCCTGAGTCGATACATATATGCTCTTTACTGGTTAAACCCGATAAACTTAAGGTGCCATTAAATATAGAATACATCGCAATGGAAATCCCAAATGACTTCATAGTGGGTTATGGTCTTGACTATGATCAGCAAGGTCGTCAGCTAAGAGATATCTATACGATAGTAGAAGAGAAATAAATCGCAAAGTAATTTATCATTTTATAAAAGAAGAAATAATGAAGAATATTGTAATTTTCGGTGCTCCCGGCGCAGGAAAGGGAACGCAAAGTGACAAGATGATAGCTAAGTATGGCTTCGGACATATATCTACCGGCGACGTGTTACGTAATGAAATTAAGAATGGTACAGAGCTTGGTAAGACCGCAAAGAGCTACATTGATAATGGTCAATTGATACCCGATGCACTGATGATTGACATTCTTGCACACGTTTATGATAGCTTTGGTAAGGACCATAAAGGTGTGATTTTCGATGGATTTCCACGCACTACACCGCAAGCTGAGGCGCTAAAGAAGATGTTGAATGAGCGTGGTCACAAGATAGCTGCAATGATAGAGTTGTCTGTTCCCGAGGAGGAGCTCATGGCACGCCTTATCAATCGTGGGAAAGAAAGCGGTAGAAGCGATGACAACGAAGAGACTATTAAGAAGCGTCTCAATGTTTATCATACGCAGACTGCACCATTAATAGACTGGTATAAGAATGATGGCACACACCATCATGTAGTGGGTTTGGGCTCTGTTGATGACATCTTTGCTCGTATTAGCGAGGTTATTGATTCGCTTTAAGCTTTGTTTGTTAAGGTTTGAACTTTAATTTTAGAATATGTTCTTCTTCTAAAATCAAGGTTCAAACTTTAATTTTATAGTAGAGAAGCCTATTAAGGCGCTATTTTTCAGTCCTTATTTATTACTTCATATTATAGTTATGGATTCCAATTTCGTTGACTACGTAAAGATATATTGCCGCTCAGGAAAGGGTGGAAGAGGTTCTATGCACTTGCGACATGTAAAATATCAGCCTAATGGTGGACCCGATGGAGGTGATGGAGGACATGGAGGTAGCATCTATCTTAGAGGAAATCACAACTACTGGACACTCCTTCATCTAAAGTATCAGCGTCATATCTATGCAGAACATGGTGGCAATGGAGGGCGTGATAAGTGTCATGGTACTAACGGAAAAGATACTTATATCGACGTGCCTTGTGGCACTGTAGTCTATAATGCCGATACAGGAAAGTATGTTTGTGACGTTACTTATGATGGACAGGAGGTGCTTTTGTTGAAAGGAGGACGTGGAGGTTTGGGTAACTTTCAGTTCCGTTCGGCCACAAATCAGGCCCCTCGATACGCTCAACCCGGTGAACCTATGGAGGAGATGACGGTTATTTTGGAGTTAAAACTCCTTGCTGATGTTGGCCTTGTAGGCTTTCCTAATGCCGGAAAATCAACGTTGTTGTCTGCACTTTCGAGTGCACGCCCGAAGATAGCTAACTATCCTTTTACAACGCTTGAACCCTCATTAGGCATTGTGGGTTATCGTGATCATAAGTCATTTGTAATGGCTGACATTCCGGGAATCATTGAAGGAGCCAGTGAGGGCAAAGGTCTTGGACTTCGCTTTCTACGTCATATTGAACGCAACTCATTGTTGTTGTTCATGGTTCCTGGCGATACAGATGATATTAAGAAGGAATATGAAGTGTTACTCAATGAACTTCGTCAGTTCAATCCCGAGATGTTAGATAAGCATCGCGTGCTGGCTGTAACGAAAAGTGACTTGCTTGATGATGAGCTTATAGACCTTTTAAAGGATACTTTACCGCAAGATTTGCCCGTTGTTTTTATCTCTTCGGTAACAGGAATGGGACTGAGTGAGTTGAAAGATGTGCTTTGGAAGGAACTGAATAGCGAGAGTAATAAGCTTCAAGAGATAACCGCCGAGGACACACTTGTACATCGTGATAAGGATATGCGCGTCTTTGCAGAAGAACTTTTGGCTGAAGGTGCAGACGAAGATGACATAGAATTTATAGATGATGACAATGTAGAAGACCTCGAAGATTTTGAATATGACGACGACACCACATTATGATTGTGCCTGAATTATATGAATATCATCTTGCAAAAGACGTTCGAGCATTCAGTTCTATGCGTCGTGGCGGAGTAAGCACAGGTTCTTTTTGTGCCTTTAATATCAACGAGTTTTGCGGTGATAACTTCGATAATGTTGTTGAAAATCGAAGACTTCTTGCTACCGAATTAGGCATTACACCCGATAATATCGTGATGGTTCATCAAGTACATGATACTCGTTGCTTGCTTGTTGATGAGGCTTGGTTTCAGTGTTCAGCTGAAAAGCGACGACAAGCTGCCGAGGGTTATGATGCTATTCTTACAAAATTACCCAATGTTTGTATAGGCGTTTCGACGGCAGACTGCATTCCTGTGCTTCTTTATGACCCCGAACATCGGGCTATTGCGGCTGTACATGCAGGGTGGCGGGGTACAGTGCAGCGTATAACTGAAAAGACAGTACAACGTATGCAAGAGGTGTTTGGCTCATGTTCAGATAAGCTTCGTGCAGTTATTGGCCCTGGAATCTCTCTTGATGCCTTTGAGGTAGGCGACGAAGTCTATGCACGTTTCAGTGAAGAAGGCTTCGATATGTCGGCCATTTCACGGCATGATGAGAAGTGGCATATAGACTTAAGTGCGTGTAATCGACTGCAATTATTGCATGTCGGCCTGCAAAGCGACCATATATTAATGTCTAATGTGTGCACCTTTACACATGTAAACGATTTCTTTTCTGCGCGTCGTCTTGGCATTAACTCTGGTAGAATATTCTCTGGAATCATGTTGAAAGAATAAAAAAGGGTCTGAGTTTAAGGCTTAAATATAGTAATAACGATGAATAACACATAGATTATGACAAAGAAACTCAATTTTAAGTACATTGCGCCGATTATCACTTTTGCTTTTGTGACAAGTGCTTTCACTCCAGCAAAAGATACATTTACGGCTGCAGAACAACAGCAAATTAGTATTACAACACCTGGACTTTTCTCGCGTTCAAACATATTTAGTATTGATTTGAGCACCTTGAAAGCAGGTGATTACGTTTTTCCCTTGCCTGTTGGAAAGGCTGAACTCACAGACAACAGTCAGGCTTTAGAAATTAAAACTAAAGAAGGTGACGTCATAAAGGCTATGTTTGCCGGCATAGTTCGACTTTCGCGCAACGTCAATGGCTTTGGAAACGTTGTAGTAATTCGCCATGATAATGGCTTAGAAACCGTCTATGGGAACAACGCCCAGAACTTAGTTAAGGTGGGACAAAAGGTGAATGCCGGCCAGTCTATAGCCATTGTAGGTGGTGAAGGAAGCCGAACCTTCTGTAAGTTCTCTATTATGGTGAACGGAGGACGTTTTAATCCAGAGATGATTGTAGAGCTTCGGAGCCACAAACTGCGTAAGAAGACCTTGCTTTGCACAAAGAATGGTCGTTATGTTGATGTGGCATTGAAAGGTGGAAACGATGTAAACGAGAAAAAGAAAAGCAAGAACGATGATGTTGATCCCGAGAATCCGTTTGAGAATACCAATTCTTTTAAGCTGAATCTTGCTGATTTTGAGAAAGAACGTTGGGCTTATCCATTACCAGGAAGTCATGTCATCAGTCCATTTGGTGGGGCACGTCGTCATCCAGGTGTAGACATAAAGACGAAGCCTAACGACCAGATTCTCGCGGCATTTGATGGAGTTGTTGTTAGAAGTAGCCCTTTTGCAGGTTATGGAAACTGTATACGCATCAAGCATCGCTATGGCTTTGAGACGCTTTATAGCCATCAATCAAAGAATCTTGTGAAGGTAGGAGATAGGGTAAAAGCTGGGCAAGTGATAGGTCTAACGGGACGAACAGGCCGCGCAACAACCGAACATCTTCACTTCGAAGTATTCTTTCAAGGCCACCGTCTCAATCCTGCTGTACTCTTTGATCATGCAAATAAATCGCTCCAACAAGTTACACTGACGCTTCATAAGAGTGGAGTAGTGAAGTCTGAACGCAATTATTATGCAAATAAATAGGCATATTCAGTGTACTATATATAATAAGGTGTAAGACAAGGTTTATTATTTATAGCATTGCATGCTGTCTAAATACGAAAAGACCCTAAGCAAAAAGAGAAATGCTTAGGGTCTTTTATTTATGAACTTAGACTTTATTGTCTTTTTAATTTCAATTATCTTACAATAGCTTTTACCCAACTATTGGTATCTTCATAATTGGCGTAATTATCATTTTCGCTTTCTTTGAATGGCTTAATTTGGTTGAGTGTTGCCTTTTGTGCAGCCGTCATAGTCACCTCTATGTTAGCAAGGAAACCATTTGGGCTTTGACTTCCGGCGTAAAGTGCTTTTAATTTTGGAAGTAAGGTGATATCTAACTTCTTTAATTTACAGTGGGATACCTTTAAAGTTTCAAGCTCAGGATTGTTTGTTAACTTCAATTCTGTGATAGAAGTGAATGGAACACGCAGAGATGTTAACTTAGGATTGTGTGTTACATCTAATGCTGTGAGTTCCTTAACCGCATATAAATCAATCGAAGTTAGGTTTGGATTCTGAGACACATCCAGCGAACTTATGTGGGTTTGTGCCAATTGTAATGCCGTTAAATTCGCTCCTGCATCAGCCAATCCTTTAATTTCTTCAACCGAAGAAGACATAACGTTTACCTCCTTTAGCTTGGTATAGTGGGTAAAATCCAATTTCTTCAGTTTTGTATATGGTGCTTTGAAGTTCTCAAGAAGAATGTTATCTTCTATTCCTTCAATATTTGTAAGACTACTACTTGAAGTCGCATTAATTGCTTTTAGATTCGGAGAATTTGATGTATTGATGGTTGTTATTTTCCCACTATAATAAGTTCCCAAACTTTCTAATGCTGGCAAATTGCTTACATCAACTGATTTTAATTCCCCATTATTATATAAGGTAACAGAAGAAAGCTTGTTGTTTCCTTTTATAGTAACTTGTTCCAAGCCATTTAAACTTCGTGTTGCAAGCTGTTTTATATCAAGTCCAGTGACATTTATGCTTTTTACTGCTTGACAATTATCTACGAGTATCTGACCAGTTAGTTGTTTACATTTCGTAAAATCGATGTTACCAGCAAGATTTTGGTTATTAAATAACTTCACGCTTGTAATATTTTGGAAGTATTGTAAGCCGTTTAATGAAGTAAGTTTATCATTATTACTCAAATCAAGTTCACCTTTCAGTTTAAGTATTCTGTCAAGGTTATATCCTTGATAAATGTTTAATGAGCCATCTGCTTCAAGCTCTACATCAGAACTTACCCTTTTAACAGCTTCAATTAAGCCTTTATCTGTTATCACGTCTAATTTCGCTTTGGCAGGATTTATTGCAATATCTCCCAAAGAATATGATTGTGCACGCTTGATGTCAATAGTGTTAGAGAACTTCACTTGAACTGCTTTCCCATTGTCTAAGATAAAGGCGAGCGTTATCCCCTTAGTGATTTTAACTGCCGGAAGCACTACAAAGTAATCGGTATTCTCGGCCATTGGCGCACCGGATTCAGGCGTATAGATGAGTAATACAGTGCTTTTTCCAGCAATAGGCTTTGTGGAAACGTTGGCGATAGTCCCATTATCGTTGAAAGTTACGGTTGAGGTTACGGTGCCTGCAAATAGTTCTTGTCCTCTCGCAAGAATCCTTACACTCTTTACATTGCTTGCCCCATGGAACTTAAAGCGTAGGAGTCCACCAAGGTTATAAGCCACAAAAGGTTTGTGTGCTTGTGGAATGATGCCCACAGAGAAGTTTGCTTTTGGGTCAAAGGTACCCGCTATAGCTGTTTGGTACTTTGGAAATTCATAGGTGTATTCAGCTTTTTGAGCCCCTTTATAGGCTATTTGATTTCCTTCTTGATAAGGATATATCATGTAATATGGTGCCTTATTGTCAGCTGCTTGCCCCCAGAATCTGACATCTGTACCCTCTGTTGGTGTTGTAAACGGATAGGTCTTTTTGCCTGGTGAACCTAAATAGCCAATGCCGATTTTGTCACCTTGTTGCCAAGTTACTGTGCTGAAATCTGACAATAGCGCTGTACGTGTGGTATGCTTCTTTGCAGAAGAAGTTGTTTCATCATTGTTTTGGAGTGAATCTACCGCATGAAATGACATTGAAACTAACTTTTCTTGCGCGCTATTATCAATGTTTTCAGCGTCGTTTGCACATGATGTAGCAGCCATTGCTACAAGAAAACAGACGAGTTTTATTATTGTTTTTTTCATTATTGAAGCTGTTCTAAACGACGATTATATTTTTTATTTGAAAGAGCGTTTGTCAGATTAATCGTGGATAACACGTTAATCATTTAGAAAGGTGAGTCATCATCCGTACCATCCTCTACGTGAGAAGAGAGATCAGTACCCGTAGTGAATCCCTCATGTGATGACCCGTGTGCGCTATCCATTAAAAAACCTTGTTCCAACACTACTTCAGTTACAGTGATAAGTGGTGCATAATATACCTTTTTCATAATCTTTTGTTTGTTTCTTTACCACGTATCTATCATGAAACCTAACTCAAAAACTATGCTTGTTCAGCAATAGTTAAGACATATTCTGCCTTACTTGTTTGAGCGGTTTGATGGGATTTTATCTTGAATACGTAATAAATAAGTCCTACTTTTGTTTTAGAAAGTTTTTGTATTGATAATCCTTCTTGTTGAGAAACAATTAACCTCTCTCTATTTTTTCGGCTGCAAAGTTATTCTAAATTGGGCTGATTTCCAAATAAATAAGAAAAAAGATAATGTAAGAAAATACTCTTTAACATTCTTTGCACAATGAAATTGCGATATAGAAAGTAAGTTAGGAGACTACAATGGAGGAGTATAATCCGCTTATTGTTTGTAGTTTTTAAGCATGAAATGCGTGTGAACATAAGAGGAATGAAGGGTTATAAGTAGCTCATTCTCTTGCTATTTGGGTATTGTGCGTTTCATTTTGTTTTGAGAAATATCTTCTGATATAGTATAAAGAGATATGGAAGAGTGTGAAGAGTCGGTCGTTGTGTAAAGTAAATGAAATGTGATGTACGCGAATAGTGATTTAGGAGAGCTTGTACTCTATTAGGAACGTAAAAATGATTTCGTGCATTTCAGTCGATAATCTGCCTTAAATTTGTGTGTAGAATAAGGAAGATTATAAAAGGAAATATTGTAATTACACGATGATTTGCTTCATTCTATGGCGTGATCTAATGGTAATTTATGAGGAAAAAATAACACAGAATGTGTTATTTCCACGTAATAGACATAAACCTTCTATCTATTGAGGTAGCAACGCTGTAGGTGTTGTACTTTTGATAGCCCAGGGTTGATAAGCGAAGGCGTAGTCTACCCTGGGTCGTTTGTTATTAGTGTTAACAACGCTGTAGGCGTTGTACCTTTTATTCTTTGGTGTTTTATCACGGCATTCCACGCAGAAAAAGCACAACACCTACGGCGTTGATTTCCCGACTGCATACATAACCCAGGGTAGGCTGACGCCAACCCTGGGCTATCAAAAGCGCAACGCCTACAGCGTTGAACAATAAATACATTACAAAATGCGTCAAATGACCATACAATTTGCATTATTTCATGCAACGATTTGTATCATTTCATGCGTTAAAACACGGCATATTGCAAACCGCTCCTTGCTATTTTATGAAATAGCCATTTTGTGTTTATTTTTCGTAGCATGGGATGTTACATCGCTCTTAGCTTTCTTTATGTGTATACTCTGCTATATTTGAAGGGATAATGTAATAGAAGCTTGCTGGTTATTCAAAAAAAAGGCCTCGTAAATCAATGATTTACGAGGCTTTGATTGTAGCGGGGGTGGGACCCGAACCCACGACCTCCGGATTATGAATCCGACGCTCTAACCAGCTGAGCTATCCCGCCATCCATGCGCTTTATTTCTTTAAAGCGGTGCAAAGGTATAGAAAAAAAATGATACTCACAAATGTTATTCGACTTTTTTATCATGATTATAAGGTTTTTGTTCGATAGCTGATAGGGGTTAAGAGTATAGCAGATAGAAGTTAATCGGAGTGGAGAAAATATGTGGGAATGATGATTCACCATATTTGAATACTACGAGAGAAGTGTAGACAGGGGAAGGAGTTGTATCATCTTTATATTCAAAGAAAGCCTCTTCTCCATTCGAAGAAACGCCTAGTTAGATGTCAGAAGGGCGTATCCTTCTTGTAAGGAGAGGCTCTTTTAAATTGCTGTTAGTAACTGATAGCAATGTAGATGAGTTGCAAACCCATTTTTAGATGGCGTTATTAAGACTTCGAGAAAAGAATAAAAATACTAAAAAAGACCTTTACTATGATATTTTTATGTACTTTTGCAAGTAAAATGAATGCGTGTAGACATTCTTAAGAACATCTCATGTTTCGTATTAAAAAGTTAGATATCTTCATCGCCAAGCAGTTTGGTATGCTCTTCGCAGGAACATTCTTTATCAGTTTGTTCGTGTTGATGATGCAGTTCTTGTGGCGTTATGTGGATGATTTGATTGGTAAGGGATTGTCAATGGAGGTGCTCGGACAATTCTTCTGGTATATGAGCTTGATGATGGTTCCACAGGCACTTCCACTTGCAATCCTCCTTTCTTCGCTGATAGCATACGGTAACCTTGGTGAGAGTTCAGAGCTTACTGCGATTAAATCGGCTGGTATTTCGTTGATTCAATCATTCCGTGGACTGATTGTTATAAGCGTTATTATTGCTGGAGCCTCATTCTATTTCCAGAACAATGTGGCGCCTATGGCACAAAAGAATATGGCTCAACTGCTTATTTCTATGCGTCATAAAAGTCCTGAATTAGAGATTCCTGAGGGTGTTTTCTACGGTGGTATCCCACAGACGAATCTATATGTTGAGCGAAAAGACATGAAGAGTGGACACCTATATAATATAATGGTGTACCGCATGACAGATAGTTATGAGGATCAAGCAATCATCCTTGCTGACTCTGGAATGTTGCAGTCTACGGCTGAAAAGAAGCACCTCGTCTTGAACTTATGGAGTGGGGAATGGTTTGAGAACATGCGTTCGCAAGAGATGGGAAATAGTGCAAGTGTTCCTTACCGAAGGGAGACTTTCGCTCATAAACATATTGTATTGGACTTTAACGGAGACTTTAATCTGACGGATGTAGCGGGTATCTCGAGTGATGCACGTACAAAGAGTCTGGAAAAGATAAGCCATGACAAGGATTCGTTAGTGCATGTTTATGACAGTGTAGGACAGGCTTATTACAAAGATGCGCAATCGCTTTATTACCCTGTTCCCAAGCTATCTTCTGTGGATAAGAAGCAGGCTATTAAGATAGCAGATAACAAGAAGTTCGATATCGATTCATTATATAAGAGGCTTCCAGCTGATCAACGACGACTAGTCGTAGATCAGGCTTTGTCGACCGTTCAACAGGAGGTTAGCGACCTCGACTTCAAGTCTATGATCACCAGCGATGGCGATAAGATGATACGACAACATGAGATAGAATTTATCAACAAGTTTACTATTTCGCTTATTTGTATCGTCTTCTTCTTCATCGGCGCACCATTGGGTGCTATCATCCGAAAGGGTGGTTTGGGAATACCAATTATAGTGAGTGTGTTGGTATTCATCGTTTATTACATCCTTGATAACACTGGTTACCGCATGTCCCGACAGGGAGATTGGGCTATATGGTTTGGTCGTGGACTATCCATGGCAGTGTTAGTTCCGATGGCAGCATTCTTTACTTATAAAGCAAATAATGATTCAGCAGTATTCAATGCTGACGCTTATAGGAATGTTTTGAGGCGTATGCTTGGCTTGCGTATCAAGCGTAGTATAGCAGGCAAAGAGGTTATTATCAATGATCCAGACTATATAAAGATAGCCGAGCAATTGAGGAGTATGAATGGAAAGATAGCCCGTTACTCTCAGTCGCGCAACCTTAAAGCATTGCCAAATGTGGTTAAAGTGTTCTTCCGTTACCATGCCGATCATACTATTGAGAATATAAATGCAGAGTTGGAGAGCATTATTGAGGAATTAGGAAATACTCGAAACAGAGTAATCCTCACCTCTTTAAATAAGTATCCAATCCTTGCTGTTAAGGCACATACACGTCCGTTTGATCGTAGATGGATGAATATAGCCTCGGTATTTATCCTTCCTTTGGGTATATTCCTATATATAAGAATGTGGCGTTTTAGGCTCCGTCTTTATCGTGATTTGCGTACAATTACAGCTTGTAACAACGAGATTATAGCAGAGATTGAAGCGCATGGTGGAGGGAGATTGAGATTAGAAAACAATAATAATCAGTAACAAGATATGGAAGAGTTTAAGCTTGATAGCATCGAAGATGCACTAAAGGATTTCCGTGAAGGAAAGTTTGTTATAGTCGTAGATGATGAAGATCGAGAGAATGAAGGTGATCTTATCATGGCGGCAGAGATGATAACACCAGAGAAAGTAAACTTTATGTTGAAGAATGCTCGTGGTGTCTTATGTGTGCCAGTAACTCTTTCTCGAGCTGATGAGTTGGACTTGCCACATCAAGTATCTGATAATACATCTATGTTAGGGACGCCTTTCACCGTGACAGTGGATAAGTTGGAAGGCTGTTCAACGGGCGTTTCTGCACATGATCGTGCTGCAACCATTAAGGCGTTGGCAGACCCTAATTCAACTCCTCAAACCTTTGGTCGTCCAGGTCATATAAACCCTCTTTATGCTCAAGACAATGGTGTCTTACGCCGTTCTGGACATACCGAAGCAGCTGTAGATCTCTGTAAACTCGCAGGTTGTTTCCCTGCTGGTGTGTTGATGGAGATTATGAATGAAGATGGAACTATGGCTCGTATGCCTGATCTTCAGAAGCGTGCTAAGGAGTGGGGAATGAAGATTATCAGTATAAAAGATATCATTGCTTACCGATTGAAGAAGGAGTCTAGTATTGAAGTAGGCGAAGAGGTGGCACTTCCGACACAGTATGGTACGTTTCGATTGATACCTTTCCGTCAGGCAAATGGATTAGAACACATGGCTCTTATAAAGGGTTCTTGGAAGGATGATGAGCCTATCCTTGTTCGTGTTCATTCGTCATGTGCGACAGGAGATATTCTTGGTAGTAAGCGTTGTGATTGTGGCGAACAACTCCATAAAGCGATGGAAATGATAGAGAAAGAGGGTAAAGGTGTTATTATCTATATGCAACAAGAAGGGCGCGGTATCGGTCTGATGAATAAGATAGCAGCGTATAAATTGCAGGATGAAGGACTTGATACGGTTGAGGCGAATATACATCTTGGCTTCCGACCAGATGAGCGTGATTATGGTTGTGGGGCTCAGATGCTACGCCATCTAGGGGTTCATAAGATGCGATTGATAACGAATAACCCAACAAAACGTGTTGGGTTAGAGGCTTACGGACTTGAGATTGAAGAGAACGTTGCTATTGAGATTGAGCCAAATAAATTCGATTATCGTTATTTAAAGACAAAGCGTGATCGTATGGGGCATGACTTGCACCTATAAACCTTTATAATCGCTAAGAGATAAAAAAGCTTCGGAAGCCTATAGCTTCCGAAGCTTTTTGTTTGTTTGATATTGTTCGTGGTGTTAACGAAGTAATATACCGAATGAGAGAGTTTTGAACTTTGGTCCATATCCGTTACGCATTAAGTCGCATGGACTATACTTCACATAGAAGTCAGGACCACCATTAAAGTTGACAGAACACATAAAGTCAATGGTCACAGGCTTCACGCGAACACCACTTTTTTCGTCTTCGATCTTATGTCCATCAAGGTTATAACGAGTCTTCAAACTGCTATATGTGTTGAGATTTATAACAGGTCCGAGCGTAAAGCCGAAGTATTTCCCATCATACTCATAGGTAAGTGGGAAGTTAACACTAAAGACCTTAATGCGTGAGAACTTAGGACTACTATTTGTGGGATAGCTGGTAAGTGACACTGTGTTGTTATCTTTTACAAATCGTTGGTTGCCCGTAATGCGATAGTTGCGCCAGTCAACACCTACTCCTACAGAAAATTTATGATTGCTACGCCATGGCTTATATACCCAGTCAGCAATAATCCACCATATCTCCCATGACTTGAAAGGTTGTATATCTGCAGCATGAGGAATCCCAGGTACACTATTGAAACCAAAAGCTAATCGAGTAGCAAACTCTAGTGTGCGGCTGCTATCCTTAGGCTTGTTAAACCCCGCAATAGAGAAATCCCATGATTTCTCATTGATTGACGAAGTGCTCACGTAGTTGCTATCCACCAATTGAATGGTGTTCACGTATCGGTAATTGGGATTATCCTTACTCCCCAGCACCTCGATATGTTGTAGAGAATCGTTTGTGATAATCTTTACCTGTCGTGGTTCCTCTACCGTTAGTGTGTCATTGATACTTATGGATGCGAGAGCAGATGAGCTGTAAGTTAGCAACATGCTAAGTAAGATAGTTTTCATAAGCTTTGATTTTATTGTATTAATTTTTTAAGTTCTGTTATACTTGAAACCTTTCCTTCCATATAAACTAATGTGATAGTAAGTGTGCGCCCTCTTTGTTGTGTTAAATAACAGAGATATTTGTGTAACGCTCCTTGCGTAGGTAAGGCGAGGATGAGTGTGAAGGTTCCCTTCTTCATAGTTTGTTCTGCTCCAATAGCATTCTTATGGTCTCGTTCAACCAGTTCGAACACTGTTGCACGTTGCTGTTCAGAAGCTTTGAAGCGAATGCTATGATAGTAATCAAGTTTATATTTACTGATAGCTCTTCCTTTTGCTCTCACATCAATTAAATCACCATGAGGCACTATCTTCCCTTGAAAGAGAGGAGTAACGTTCAGACCTTGCTGTGCATGAATGCAAAGTGAGGTAAACATCAGTAGTAATATCAAGCATAATCGTTGTTTCATAACGTTTACTTTATTAGTTTCTATTATTGATGAAAGATGTCGTGCAACTGGTCATCTACGTTGGTAGCATCTTCTTGTTGCAAGTCCTGTAGTGTCCCACTAATCTCCTTTGTTACCTGTTGTGGATCAGTGATGTGTTTGCCGTAGATGTATGCTTCGCAATAATCTTGCCGTTGAGCATGCCATACCATACTTCCAACTGCCAATAAAATGATTATAGAAGCAGCTATACCTATCAGTTTTCTATGAAGGAGGATAAACGTTGCTTGTTTCTTCTGATGCACTTTCTTCTGTTTGGGTTCCATGAGCGTACTTATCGAACAAAACATTTCTTTCAGAGGAAGTAGCTCTGGAGTCACTTTCTCGTATCTAAAATAATCGTAGAGTCGTCTTTCCTCGTCAAGTGAAGTCTCCCCTTCCATGAAGCGACTTACCAGTTGTCTTATATCTTCGTATTTGTTCATTCTCGTTCAGTTTTTAGAAATTGATCCTTAATAGCATGGCGAGCGCGGCTTAGAGCTTTCCTTACCGCAGTCTCCTTACTGCCCGTGAGTTTGGCAATATCGTTAATCTCCATTCCCTCCATGTGCCGCAGTCGCATGATAGTTTGCTGCATTGTTGGTAGTGTGTCAATGAGAGCAATCACCTTTTCGTATCGTTCGTCGGCTTTTTCCTCCTCATTAGGAATAGTCTCATTCACTTCAGTTGTGTAGTGATGTCGGCGAAGAATGTCAATGCAACGGTTCTTCAACAGTACCGAAGCTAGAGGAGACATCGGGAGACGTAGCGTGTCAATTAGTTGCCAAAGCTTCAGTAGTACGTCTTGCACAGCATCTTCTGCCTCATCATTGTCCTTTAGATAGTTACGGGCAATGGCGAGCATCTGTGGTCGTACCAGCTTCACCTCTTCTTTGTACTCGTTGATGGTCATGACTTCTTTCCGTCTTTGCTTATAATACGTAATAAGTAGGTTTTTGTGACATCAAAGGTTCAACTTTTTTCTCATTCTTACAAGTAAAGCGTAAAGAAAATATTTGTGCTATATATATAATAAGGTGTATATCCTCTTTACGTCTATCTTCACAGTATGGCTTTCAACTTGTATCTAGCTTTCCAGTAGACTTACAAAAAAGACAGTCTACTTATTCTGCTAATATAACAAAAGGTTGTCTAGTTAGATTGGAAAAATCCATCAGAAAGTAGAAGTACCATATTATACAGGTGTGTATAAAGGATTCTACAAGTCTGTATAACAAATTATACAAACGTGTATAATAATTATCCCAAAGTATCTGATGATAATTATCAAAACGATAGAGAAAACGATAATTATATGAAATAAAGATGGAAAAATTACGTTATAAGAACATTAATGCGTAATTTTGTATTCGATATTCATTAGGCAAGATTATATATATGGCACAACTATCAGATCGTCTGAATCGACTAGCACCATCAGCAACGTTGGCAATGTCACAACGTAGTAATGAGATGAAAGCGCAGGGTATTAACGTTATTAATATGAGCGTTGGCGAACCTGATTTTATGACTCCAGATTATGTGAAAGAGGCTGGTAAGAGAGCCATAGATGATAATTTTTCAAAGTATTCACCTGTTCCTGGTTATCTCTCTTTGCGTACGGCGATAGCAAATAAGCTCAAACGTGAAAATAACCTTAACTATTCTGCATCTGAAGTAATTGTTGGTACGGGTGGAAAACAAGGCGTTTGTAATACAATCTTAGCTCTTGTTAATCCTGGTGATGAAGTTATTATTCCTGCTCCTTATTGGGTAAGTTATCCACAGATGGTAAAGTTGGCGGGGGGAGTACCTGTCATTGTTCCTGCAGGGATAGAGCAAGATTTCAAGGTAACAGCTAATCAGTTGAAAGTTGCTATTACATCGAAAACGAAACTCATCATACTCTGTTCTCCAAGTAACCCTACTGGTAGTGTTTATACAAAGGAAGAGTTGGAGGCATTGTCAAAGATAGTTTTAGAACATAATAACCTCTTTGTTCTCTCTGATGAGATATATGAACACATTAATTATATAGGATGTCATGCAAGTATTGCAGCTTGTGAAGGAATGAAGGAGCGCACGATTATTTGTAATGGTGTTAGCAAAGCATATGCCATGACGGGTTGGAGACTCGGGTGGGTAGCTGCTCCTGAGTGGATAATCAAAGGCTTGAATAAATTGCAAGGTCAGTATACTTCTGGTACAAGTAGTGTTAGTCAGATAGCTGCTCTAGCAGCTTATGAAGGTGATCAAGGATGTGTCGAAGATTTCCGCAAGGCTTTTCAGCGTCGTCGTGATTTAATAGTTTCTCTGGCGAAGGAGGTTCTAGGATTGGAGGTAAACGTTCCTGAAGGGGCTTTCTATTTATTTCCTAAGTGCTCAAGTTACTTTGGTAAGACTGACGGAAAGCATGTAATTAATAATTCAACGGATTTTGCTTTGTATCTTCTCGAAGAAGGTCATGTAGCGACAGTCGCAGGTGATGCATTTGGTTCGCCTGATTATTTTCGTATGAGTTATGCGACCAGTGACGACAATATCATCGAAGCTCTTTCACGCATAAAGGAGGTTTTGTTGAAACTGAAATAGTAAATGATTAAATCGTAAGAAAGCAAGGTTAGAGGTTATATAACTATAATTGTTAAATGTTATTAATCGTAGTTTTAGTTCCTCATTAATTGTTATCTTTGCGGAAATAAGATGATGCTGTGACACGTATCTAATGGCATTGTCTCACACAAACAATTAAAAATCAGAAAGATATTAACAATTTAATTCATTAATAACTAAAAATTAAAATTTCATCAAATTATGGCAACTACACAACAAAAAGCAGCCCCAAAGAAGAAATCTGAGGGCTTCACAGGAGTTAGAGGTGCATTCTGGGTTATCGTCGTTTGCGCTATCGTTGCATTCACACTGTTCTTTACATGGTTCGGTAATGATATGCACTTCCAGGATCCAGGTACACGTGAAAACCCAGCAGACGTTTGGGGTACTATCTTTAAGGGTGGTGTCGTCGTTCCTGTAATCCACACTCTCTTACTCTCAGTACTTGCTATGTCTATTGAGCGTTGGATGGCTTTGAAGACAGCATTCGGTAAGGGTTCTCTTCCAAAGTTCGTAGCAAACATTAAGGCTGCTCTTAATGCTAATGATCTTGCAAAAGCTAATCAGCTTTGCGATCAGCAGAAGGGTTCTGTTGCAAATGTCGTTAAGGCATCTTTGAATGCTTATAAGGACATGGAAACAGGCGCTAATGCTAATCTTAAGAAGGCTCAGAAGGTAGCAAAGATTCAGCAGGCTCATGAGGAGGCAACTCAGCTTGAGATGCCAGTTCTTACAATGAACCTCCCTATCCTCGCAACGATGGTTACACTTGGTACTCTTACTGGTCTTCTCGGTACTGTAACTGGTATGATCAAGTCTTTCTCTGCTTTGTCTGCAGGTGGTGGCGCTGACTCTGCTGCTCTTTCTGCTGGTATTTCTGAGGCGTTGATCAATACCGCATTCGGTATTGGTACATCATGGTGTGCAGTAGTTTCTTACAACTTCTTCTCTAATAAGGTTGATAAGTTGACTTATGCCCTCGACGAGGTTGGTTATTCTATCGCTCAGACATACGAAGCAAACCACACAGACGAGGCTTAATTTTTGCTAACCCTTTAAATATTTATCACTATGGGTAAAGTAAAAATTAAGAAGAGCGACGTTTGGATCGATATGACGCCTATGTCAGACGTTATGACCCTGTTGCTTACCTTCTTCATGTTGACTTCTACATTCGTTAAGAATGAGCCAGTGAAGGTAAATACTCCAGGATCTGTATCTGAGATGAAGGTGCCAGAGAACGGCGTCCTAACCATTCTCGTTAGTCCTCAAAAAGGACCTAATGGAACACCAACTGGCGAAGGCCAGGTGTTTATGAGCTACGATAATACAAATGAACTTGGTCAGATTATAGACCAGATGGCACCAGATTTGACTCCTAAAATGAAGAAAACATTCATGGCAGAGTCTACATTTGGTACTCCACTTGATAAGTTGGCTGCATATCTTTCTAAGCCTGCAGCTGAGCGTAGCAAAGAGCTCCCAAAGATGGGAATCCCTCTCGATAGTATCCAGGGACAGGAGATGACAGAATTTCAGCAGTGGGTTAACGCAGCCCGCCAGGTGAATCCAAAAGTTAGACTTGCTATCAAGTCTGATGGAAACTCTCCTTATGGAACGGTTAAGAAGGTAATGAGCGAACTCCAAGATATGGATGAGAGCCATTACTACATGATCACACAGTTGGACGCTAAAAAGGCTGCTCAGGCAGCTGGTAAGTAAAAGGAGGTCTAAGACATGGATATGATGGAAACAGGAAAAAGCGGAGGCGGTAAGCAGAAGAAGATGACTGTACGCGTAGACTTTACGCCTATGGTGGATATGCTTATGTTGCTTATAACCTTCTTCATGCTTTGTACCTCACTTAGCAAGCCTTCAACTATGGAGTTGACTATGCCAAGTAATGATAAGATTCAGGATGATACCAAGAAGAATGAGGCCAAAGAGTCACACTCTATTACGATTTACATTGCCGATGGGGACAAGATTTTCTATGGCAATGGTAAACCAGAGTATGATAACGCAAATTGGCTGCATGCTGCTGATTGGAGCAATACTTCTAAGGGTATCCGATACGTTCTCCAGCATAAGCAAGTAGGTGATCCTTCAACAGGTGAGGCTATTTCACTCCCATATCAAGATATGGAGATTGCTGTGAAAGAATTGGATCGTAAGAAAGCTGCGAACCCAGCTGCTTATCCAGATAGTGTTTATCAGTCTGAGATTGCTCAAATAAAGGGTGGTATGATTAATGGCAAGAAGGTATCTACAATGACTGTTATTATCAAACCGACTGATAAAGCTTCTTATCGTCATTTGGTAGACATCCTCGATGAAATGCAGATTTCATACATTGGAACTTACGTCATTGACAAGCTGACAGACCAAGACAAGGCTCTCTTAGCCA
>ERZ772909.575-NODE-575-length-22252-cov-2.905708_pt1 | contig 22252 bp, 21 predicted proteins | sample MGYA00511137_ERZ772909 | MGnify/ENA primary metagenome ERZ772909 (study PRJEB29015, sample SAMEA2738095) | human oral metagenome | biome: human oral; feature: human-associated habitat; material: saliva | place: China | collected 2270 ... | reverse complement strand
TACGTATTACGCCACGAAAGATGTATTGACGGAAAAGGGGATTCCCTTTACGCCCCGTCGAGCCGTGAAGATGACGAAGGATGATTATAATACGTATGACTATATTATTGTCTTTGATGAAGAGAATATACGCGGTGTTGAACGGATTACGGGGCTTCACGATGCCGAAAAGGTGTACACGCTCCTGACCTTTGCCGGTGAAGACAGAGACATTGCCGACCCGTGGTATACGCGAGATTTTCAACAGACCTACCGGGATGTGGAAGCGGGATGCAACGAATTATTACACTGCCTTCTGGAAGCCAATCCCGATTTGGCAGATAAAGCTGCGCAAGAGCTATTGAGGGGCTAAAAGATAGGCTGATGCAGGCACTCACGCACATAGAGGCCGCGAGAAATAGCGCATAGCTGTCGATAAAGAGCATTAGCACGACTAGCGGCGCGGCGATGCTTAGGCTTATTTTGATGAGCCTAACTAGGCCGTATCTATCCGCTAGCGCTCCGCCAAATAGCGTAGAGATCGCACCTGCAGCAAAAAACATACTTAAATTTACATTTGCAGCTTCTTTACTAAGACCAAAAATTTTGATGAGATAGATGCTAAAAAATGCCGAAAAGCCAAAAGCGACGATCGAGCGTGAAAATATACAGACACAAAGCCTCAAAAATGCGCCCAGATCGTCTTTTAGAGCGCTTGTTTTTTGTGAAATTTGCTTTTTGTGATTGCCTTCTAGCGCTTTTATAAATTTGCCCTTTTTGAGGTATAAAAGTGTTAGCAAAATTTGAGGGATTATAAAGACCAGCGTCCCTTTTAGGCCAAAATTTCCCACAAAAACAGCGACCAAAATAGGCCCAACTGCAAAGCCGACATTACCTCCAAAAGAAAATATACTTATGCTTTTGGCTCTATTTTTGGCGTTTGAGGCGTAGTTTACGATCCTTGCGGCGCTTGGGTGAAAGAGCGCGGCACCGATACCGCTTATCATCACACAAACTAGGATGATGTAATAGTTTGTCACAAAGCCAGTTAGGCTCATGCCCCCGCCTGCAAGCAGTAGCCCAAGTGGGATGACGTAGGGCAGCTCTTTTTTGTCGCTTAAGCGGCCGATCAGCGGTTGGATGAGCGAGCTTGCTAAATTTGTGGCGGTCACGAGCGAGGCGGCTGTTGCGTAGTCGTAGTGGTAGCTCGCGATGAAAAAGGGCAGCATCGCGCCAAGGGCACTTTGGTTTATGTCGCTACAAAAGTGCCCAAGCCCCATTAGATACTTTAAATTTTCTGCCTTTTTCATCTAAAATAGCCCTTTTAAAAGCCCCTTTAAATTTTGCTTTTCGCCGTTTGTGCTTTCATCATCTTTGCCGAGCTTTTTATCTAAAAATCTACCTATCTCTTTTTTGACCTTATTTTCAAGATATTGCGATCTGACGTCGTATTTTAGCTTCTCTGTCGTGCCTGAGATTTGCACGTTTAGATCGGTCTTTTCTAGCCTGCAAACAAGCGGCGCGTTAAGCATTTTTGTGGCGGTGTTATAAGTGCCGCCTGCAACCTTTATGTCGCTCTTTGGCGAGCTTAAATTTACGTTAAAAACAACGTTGTCGCCCTTTATATCGCCGTAAATTTTGCCGTCTTTGTAAATTTCTTTTGTGATGTCCTTGCCGGTGAAGGTTTTGATATTGTTTGTGAGATTTGTGCTGGCTAGGTGACCCTCTTTTAGCAAGATGTCAAATTTACCGAGCTTTTGCTTTGTCTCGTAGTCAAATTTAGCATCGCCGCTGCCGTCATAAAGATGCTCTAGCCCCAAAGTCTGCGTTAGTCCCTTTACCTCAAAGTTTTTTAGCACCGCATCAAGCGTGCCACCTTTGTAGTTTGCCTCCAGTTTGCCCTTAAATAGATCATCTGAAGTGGCTTTTACGCTTAGACCATCCACTTTGCCATTTGCTGTTACGAGGGCTGCAAATTTACCGTGAAGCTCGCGACCAGCTAAAAACGCAAGCTTATTTAGCTCTGAAACTACCGCTTGAAGTTTTAAACTTAGCGTGCTTTTGCCCACGTCAAAGCTACCATCTATACCCTTTATATCAGCTAGCGAGCTAAGAAAGTCGCCACTAAATTTTGCCATTTCGCCTTTATAGTCTAGGCTCAAATTTGAGCTAAATTTCTCATTTTCAGGGAATTTTTTATCAAGCATTTTGCTAAGCGCTGCGGCGTTAAATTTACCCTCATTTAAAGCGATCGTTGCGGCGACGCTTGGGCTTTTACTAAAGATATTTTGCCCCTTTGCTTGGAGATTTGCCTTGGCGTTTGCCAGTCTGTCGTTGCCGCTAAGTGCCAAGATCTCTCCTAGCTGTGCCTCTTTTAGGCTAAGATCAAGATTTTCATTTTTTATGGTGGCGTTTAGCTTGCCAGCAAAGGCATCGCCGCCTAAATTTAGCTCATCTATCTTGCTCTCTTTAACCTTCACATCGCCCGCAAGCGCCATCTTTGAGCCCACCTCAAAGCCACTAACCGCTTTAAATTTCTCAGGGTCGCTAATGAGCAGGGCAAATTTGCTAAAAATTTGGCTGTTTTTTAGGTTAAAAACGCCCTTTACATCCTTTAGCTCGCCAAGGTCGCTAAGAACGTTTGCGTCAAAATTTACAAACTCACCTTTTGCTGTGGCGCCACCTTTTAGCTCAAATTTCGCCGCATTTTTAAGCTTTGCAAGACCATTATTTATAAGACCGTTTTTTATCTCAAATTTAGCCTCGCCTGCAAGCTTTTTTAGCTCGTCAAAGCCGCTAAAATTTGCGTTTAAATTTATCTGCCCGTCTGCATAGCTAGGCTGCAAGGCAAGCGCTAGAAGCTCTTTTAGCTTGATGTTAGCTGCATTTAGTGCTAAGTTTTTGCTATCAAAATTTGCATTTATCTTGCCACCAAGCCCGTTTATCTCAGCTTTTAGGTTTTTAAGAGCATTTTCTTGCATTGTAATTTCGCCGTTTGCATCCACTGCGCCGCTTAGTTGCTCGCCTAAGAGCTTGCCAAAAAGGGCAAGATCAGGCACATTTAGCGAAAAGTCGCTCTTTAAATTTTTGCTAGCTAGATCATAAGTCGTCTCGTTTGCTTTTAAAGTGGCTTCAGGTGCGATGATAATGGTTTTTGCGCTCACTTTTTCATTTGCAAATTTAGCATTTACGCCACCTTTAAAAATTATATCTTTTGCTAAATTTAGCCCAAATTCATTTTTAAGAATTTCTTTGTTTATCGCTGCGTCGCTAGCTAAAATTTGAGCGTTTATGATGGGCTCATTTTTCTCATCAAAGCCTTGCATATTGCTCGTTAGATCAAGCTTGCCGCTAGCTAAATTTGGCTTTTGCAAAAGAGCTGAGATCTCAGAAAGCTCGATATTTTTAGCGTCAAGATTTAGCGCTTTTGGCAGATAGCCTTTTAAATTTGCGTTTAAATTTATGTTTGAACCAAGCACCGTGCCAGTGGCCGTTAGCTTGAAGTCACTAAATTTACCAGCCACGTTTGCTTTAAGAGCGACATCCTTTTTTAGTCCAAGCTCGCTAGCCTTTGCCTTGTCAGCGTCTATGTCTATGTTTAAGTTCATACTTTGAGCAAGCAGTGAAAACTCGCCATTTGCCTTTAAATTTATGGCATTCATCACGGTCGCTTCTAAATTTAGCGTGCTAAGCCCAAGGCTAAAATCTTTAAATTTGACATCGATACCACGAGCTAGCGCCTCTTTTTCTATTTTGCTGGCTATAAATTTATTGCCAAAAGAGCTAAAGATAAAGCCAAAAATGCAAGCTACTATGAGCACAAGCGCGCCAACTATGTAAGCTACTTTTTTCATAAAATTCCTTTATATTAGTTTTACATATCATAAAACTTTAGTCACTTAGACTAAAGTTTTTAATAAAATTCACTATAAATTATTGACTTTTTCAGAAAAAAATGCTAGGATTTCATCACTCAAAAATAAAGAGTGCTAAAAAAGACAATTAAACTAAAAGGATGAACAATGAACTTTCAACCATTAGGCAAGCGTGTCCTAGTCGAACGCGTAGAAGAGACAAAGACGACAGCTTCGGGCATAATTATACCTGATAACGCAAAAGAAAAACCTTTAAGCGGCGAGGTAAAAGCAGTTGGTGCTGAAGCTGAGGGCGTAAAAGTTGGCGAAAAAGTAGTATTTGCTAAATACGCTGGCACTGAAGTAAATTTAGATGATAAAACATATCTTGTTTTAAACATCGACGACGTTTTGGGTGTGATTAAATAATTTAAAAAGGAAAGACAATGGCAAAAGAAATTTTTTACTCTGATGATGCAAGAAACCGCCTATACGAGGGCGTAAAAAAACTAAATGACGCTGTGAAAGTGACAATGGGACCAAGAGGCAGAAATGTCCTTATCCAAAAGAGCTTTGGCGCTCCAAACATCACAAAAGACGGCGTTAGCGTGGCTAAAGAGGTTGAGCTAAAAGATACTATCGAAAACATGGGTGCAAGCCTAGTTAGAGAAGTAGCAAGCAAGACAAACGACCAAGCAGGCGACGGCACTACAACAGCAACTGTGCTAGCTCACGCGATATTTAAAGAGGGTCTTAGAAACGTAACTGCTGGCGCAAATCCTATCGAAGTAAAACGCGGCATGGATAAAGAAGTAGCAGCTCTTATAGATGCACTAAAAAACATCTCTAAAAAAGTTTCTGGCTCAAAAGAGATCGCTCAGATCGCTACTATCTCTGCAAACTCAGACGAGAGCATCGGTAAGCTTATCGCTGATGCGATGGAGAAAGTCGGCAAAGACGGTGTCATAACAGTAGAAGAGGCAAAGTCTATCCAAGACGAGCTAAGCGTTGTTGAGGGTATGCAGTTTGACCGCGGATATCTAAGCCCATACTTCATCACAAACCCTGAAAAGATGCAAGTTGAGCTAAGCAATCCATTTATATTGCTATTTGACAAGAAGATCACAAATTTAAAAGACCTGCTTCCAGTGCTTGAGCAAGTACAAAAGAGTGGCAAACCACTTCTAATCATCGCTGAAGATATCGAAGGAGAGGCGCTTGCAACGCTTGTTGTAAATAAACTTCGTGGCGTGCTAAACATCTCAGCTGTTAAAGCTCCTGGCTTTGGCGATAGAAGAAAAGCGATGCTTGAAGATATCGCTATCTTAACAGGTGGCGAAGTTATCAGCGAAGAGCTAGGCAGAACACTTGAGAGCGCTACTATAAACGACCTTGGACAAGCTTCAAGCGTAGTTATCGACAAAGATAACACAACTATCGTAAATGGCGCAGGCGAGAAGTCAGCGATCGACGCTAGAATCACTCAGATCAAAGCGCAAATCGCTGAGACTACAAGCGATTATGACAAAGAAAAACTTCAAGAGCGCCTTGCAAAACTAAGCGGCGGCGTGGCAGTTATCAAAGTAGGTGCTGCGACTGAGACTGAGATGAAAGAGAAAAAAGACCGCGTAGATGACGCTCTAAGTGCTACTCGTGCAGCTGTTGAAGAGGGCATCGTAGTAGGTGGCGGTTCAGCTCTTATCCTTGCTTCAAAGAGTGTAAATTTAAATTTACAAGGCGACGAGGCAATCGGTGCTGAGATCGTTAGAAGAGCTCTTCGTGCTCCACTTCGCCAAATCGCTGAGAACGCTGGCTTTGACGCTGGCGTAGTAGCAAATGCTGTTGAGACAAGCAAAGATGCAAATTTTGGCTTTAACGCTGCAACTGGCGAATATGTAAATATGTTTGAAGCTGGCATCATCGATCCAGTTAAAGTTGAGAGAGTTGCGCTTCAAAACGCTGTTAGCGTGGCTAGCTTGCTACTAACGACTGAGGCAACTATCAGCGAGATAAAAGAAGAAAAAGCAATGCCTGCAATGCCTGACATGGGCGGAATGGGTGGCATGGGCGGCATGATGTAGCAGCCCTTTTCGAGCTAGAGCTTTTCTAGCTCGAATTTAAATTTTAATCTCACTAAATTTATAAAATTATTTACTCCTTTTTAAATTTATTCTTGTATCATTTTTGCATTCTTTTAGGGAGAATTTACAATGAAATATGATGAAATTTTTAGAGAATACGACATCCGCGGCATTTATGAAAAGGACTTGACAGAGGACAGTGTCAAGGCTATAGGGCTTGCTTTGGGTAAGAAATTTAACGAATTTGGCGTGAAAACTTTAAGCGTTGGCTTTGACGCAAGGCTAAGTGCTAGCACACTTTTTAGGTATCTGCTAAGCGGTCTAAACAAGGCTGGTGGCTTTAAAATTTATAACATCGGCTTGCTACCAACTCCTGTTGGCTACTTTAGCGTTTATGCTGATTACTTTGACGCAAACATCATGATCACAGGCTCTCACAATCCAAAAGATTATAACGGCTTTAAGATCACCATTAAAAAAGATAGTTTTTTTGGCAAAGATCTGCAAATTTTAAAAGATAAGGTGAACGAGATAATCGCCTCTGGTGAGCAAATAGCAGACGATGAGAGCTGTGAGAAATTTAATATCTTGGAAAAATACGTCGAGTTTTTTGTAAAAGAATTTAGCGAACTTAAAAATTTCAAAAAGCCTTTTGTTATAGACTGCGCAAATGGCGCTGTTGGCGTGAGCTTGGTGCCCATCGTCAAAGCACTTGGTCTAAATGCAAAAATTTTATATAAAGAGCCAGATGGAAATTTTCCAAATCACCACCCAGACCCAAGCGAAAAAGAGAATTTAAAAGAGCTATTTTCGCTAATCGAAAAGAAGGAATTTGAGCTTGGATTTGGCTTTGACGGAGATGGCGATAGGATTGCTGTTATAACGCCAAAAAGAGATATAAAAGGCGACGAACTAGCCTATCTTTACGCGCTAAATATGAAACATCCAAAGGTGCTTGGCGAGGTAAAATGCTCACAAAATATGTATGATGAGATCGCTAAGATCGGCGAAGTTTTTATGGGAAAAACTGGTCATAGCAACATCAAAAAAATGATGAAAGAGCTAAATGTTGATCTTGCGGCTGAAGTGAGCGGGCATATCTTTTTTAAAGAGCGATATTTTGGCTTTGATGATGCGCTTTATGCGATGATGAGGGTGCTTGAGCTGGTTCATAAAGGCTTTGACCTTGACGGGGAGCTTGATAAGATGCCACTTGTCTTTAGCACCGATGAGATCAAGATAAAGACGACTGATGAGGCTAAATTTAAGATAGTTGCCAAGCTAAAAGAGTGCGTTAAAAACGAGGGCTGCGACCTGCCAAAGATAAAAAATATCATTGATATTGATGGCATAAGGATTCAGTTTGAAAATGGCTGGGCGCTTGTGCGTGCGTCAAATACAACGCCAGTTATCGTCACTAGATTTGAGGCAAAGAGCAAGGAATTTCTTGCAGAGATCGAGCAAAAAGTGACAAATTTACTAAAGAGCTTGATGTAGCCAATAAAAGCATTTTGGGTTAAATTTACTCCAAAATGCTTTTTAAATTTTTATTTAAACATCCAACTTATCTGGCTTTTGCTGGTTTCTTTTCGGGCAGTTCCGCATACATGCCGCGCAACAATTCTCCAATCAAATTCGCATCCTCAAATTTCTCGAATACATGCATTAACGTCTTTGAGCCATTATAAGGATAACGTAGTTCTGAGTCTGCAAGAAGTCTGTCCGATGTCGGCGTTCTCTTTAAAAACAGTTCATTATTACAAATGTCACCTATCAGTTTACCGTTAAAATATACAAGGTATCCACCCATCATGGATTTTATGACAATATCGCCGAATTCAAAAAATCTATCGCGAACATATTCATTAAATTCATTCACTATGATCACTCACTTTGAATTTAGATTTTGCCGCCTTCGACGACTAGAGATTCAGGATTTACGCTGTCGCCATAGATTGGTTTTAACGTTGCGTCATAGTCTTTGTGGAAGAAATTTTCTTTTCCAAGCTCGATGATCTCGTTATTTAGCCAATCAAGCAAGGCTTTGTTGCCTTTTTTGACAGCTGGAGCTATCACATCCACGTCGCCAAGCGCTTCAACGCCTACTACAAAGCCAGGAGTCTCTTTCGCCCATGCAAAAAGTAGGGCGTTATCATGCGCTAGAGCCGCACCTCTTTTATCAACCAAAGCTGCGAAAGTTTCGGTGTTTTGATCATACTTTAAAAGCTTGATATCAGGATAATTTTTTGTAAAAAATGCGTCCGCGGTTGTGCCTTTATTGACGATTAGTGTTTTATCTTTTAGCTCATCAACGCTCTTTATCACAGCACCTTCTGGGCTAACGATGCCAAGAGAGACCTTCATATATGGAAGCGCAAAATCAACAACTTGCGCGCGCTCAGGCGTCTTTGTGAAATTTGCAAGCGTGATATCGACCTTGTCAGCTGTGAGCACTTCAACCCTGCCAGCAGCTTCTAGTAGCTCAAATTTGACCTTGCTCTCATCTCCAAGCAAGTCTTTTGCGATGCGTTTTGCAAAATAGATGTCATAGCCTTGGTTTTTGCCGTCTTTATCGACGTAGCCAAATGGCGGTTTGTCACTGAAAACGCCTATCCTTATATATCCACGCTCTTTGATCTTTGCGATCGTGTCAGCTTGGTTTGAAGTGGCCGCTTTGTCCGCACCTTTGTCATCACCACAACCCGTTAGAAAGACGGTAGCGACTAATGCTAATAAGAAAAATTTAAATTTTCTCACTCTTTCTCCTTTGAAAAATTTAGTAAATAAGAGCGGTCAAATCTCGCTCTAAACGCATTTTGAAAAAACGGCAAATTATCTCTTATTTTTTCTAAAATGAGAATAAATTTAGAAATTTCTTCGCTCGCTCGCTCTTTGGATTAGTAAAAAATTCCTCTGGCTCGCTGATCTCCACGATCGCTCCAGCGTCCATAAATACAATCTTGTTTGCAACCGCCCTTGCAAAGCTCATCTCGTGAGTGACTATTAGCATCGTCATGCCATCTTTGGCTAAATTTAGTATCACATCAAGCACTTCTCTAACGATCTCTGGATCAAGTGCGGCCGTAACCTCGTCAAATAGCATGATCTCAGGGTTTAAACAAAGGCTTCTAACGATGGCTATGCGCTGTTTTTGACCGCCGCTTAGCTCCTTTGGATAGGCAAATTTCTTATCAAGTAGCCCAACCTTGCTTAGCCACATATCAGCCGTTTTTTCAGCCTCGGCCCTATCTCTTTTTTGCACCTTCAAAGGCCCAAGAAGGACGTTATCGATGACGTTCATATGATCAAACAGCTCGTAGCTTTGAAAGACCATGCCGACCTTTTGGCGGATCCTTTGCCACTCTTTAAATTTAGCATCTATCACCTCGCCATCTATGACGATCTCGCCGCTTGCTATGCTCTCAAGGCCGTTAATGCATCTAAGAGTTGTGCTCTTGCCGCATCCCGATGGACCAAGAAGTACGACCACTTCGCCACTTTTGACCTCTAAGCTTATATCTTTTAAGGCGTGAAGCTCTCCATAAAATTTATTTAAATTTTTAAGTTCTAAGATATTTTCGCTCATTTTAGCTCCATTTTTCTTCTAGTTTTTTCGATAGTTTTGAGACTGGATAGCAGATCGCAAAATATAAAAAGAATATGAGCGTATATATCCAAAATGGCGCCATAGGATTTGTAAATACATTTCGCTCGATGATCTGCTGGCCGACTTTGACCACCTCTACAACGCCGATTAGCACGACGATAGAGGTCGTTTTTATCATACGGCTTAGTAAATTTACAGCTCCAGGCACCAGCCTTCTTGTGGCAAGTGGGATGATGACATAAAAGTAAATTTGAAATTTGCTAAGTCCAAGTGAGGCGGCTGACTCAAACTGGTGCTTTGGTATCGAGGTGATCGCTCCTCGCACGATATCCATCATCTCAAAAACGCCCCAAAGGCTAAAGACGATGAGCGAGGCGGTAAATGCCGAGATATGCAGCCCAAAAGCCTTGCTAACGCCAAAATAAAATAAAAATAGCCAGACGATCTGAGGCATGATGCGCACGATCTCGAGGCAAATTTTTAGAACAAAATAGACAAATTTGTTTTTCATGCTCATCAAAACGCCAAGTATGAGGCCGCCGATGACGGAGATGATGATAGAGATGAGCGAAATTTCAGTGCTTACCACAAGACCTTCAAGTAGCCTTAGTAAATTTTGCGTGTCAAATAATATACTAACTCCTTGCATTTCTCACCCTTTTTTCGACGTAGCTAAGCGCCAGCGAGACTGGCAAGATGATGACAAGGTAGCTAATAACCAGCATAAAAAGCGCCTCATCTGTCTTGTAATAAAGTCCGATGAGATCCTTTGCGACGTAGACTAGATCAGCAAGTGCTACAATACTAACGATACTTGTCTCTTTTAGCAAAAATATGACGTTTGCGCTGATACTTGGAAGTGCCACGCTAAAGGCTTGTGGCAAGATGACATATCTTAGGAGTTGGTTTTTACTAAGTGCGATGCTAAGTCCTGCTTCTATCTGCGACCTTCTCACCGCCTCAAAGCCAAGCCTAAAGCTCTCGCTCATGTAGCTGCCACCAAGAAAGCTAAGTCCCGCGACCGCACAGGCAAAGCCGCTCATCGACACTCCAAGCTTTGGCAAGCCGTAGTATAAAAAGAAGAGCTGGATAAGAAGCGGTGTGTTTCTTGAAAGCTCAACATAGCAATCAACTAGTTTTGAGAGAAATTTTAGCTTGTAAAATTTCACAGCCATGCAAAAAATGCCTATCAAAATAGAAAAAACGATCCCCAAAAAGGCGATCTGGCAGGTGAGAATACCAGCTTTTACAAAAAGGGGGTAAAATTTCTCAATAAACTCAAAATCCATAAACTTTAATCCAATCTGAAAAATGGAGTTATTTTATCCCATAATCATAAATTTAAAACTAATTAGATATGATCACGCTTTAAATTTAAGCTTACAAAAAGGATAAAATTTGATCGATCTTTTTCAGATCATCGGCTTTTTAGGGATGATTTGCATCGTGATGGGCTACTTTTTACTTCAGATCGGCCGTCTAAATAGCCACGATCTAGCCTATCAGATAATAAATTTAGTAGGTGCGGTGCTACTTATCATCTCGCTTTTTGTGCACTTTAACCTCGGCTCATTTTTGATAGAGGTCTTTTGGATAATCATTACGATTTATGGAATTTATAAAATTTACAAGGAGAGAGCGTGAGAGCGTATGCAGAGTGGGAAGAGCAGGAGCTTTTGTTTTTATCGCTGCCACATAGTAAGAGCGACTGGGAGCCTTATTTAGAGGAGATTTTGGCGAGCTATGAGGAGCTTGTGGCTGCTGTTACGCCCTATGAAAAGGTGGTGCTTATCTGCCCTGATGAGGCAAATTTTGCTAGGTTTAAGAAATTTAAAAATGTAGAGTTTGTAAAGCTTGATACTGACGATACTTGGATCAGAGACTACGGTATGATCGACGTTTGCACCAAGGACGGCGTCAAGAGTTATGACTTTAAATTTAACGCTTGGGGCGGTAAATTTAAGAGTTCAAAAGATGATGCGATAAATTTAGAGCTAGCTAAAATTTACAAAACCAAACTTGAGCCGGTTGATATGATACTAGAGGGCGGAAGTATTGAATTTAACGGAGATGGCGTGCTTTTAACCACCTCAAAATGCCTGCTAAATGAAAATAGAAACAAAGCGCTTAGCAAAGAGCAGATCGAAGAAAAACTAAAAAATTTATTTGGCTTAAAGCGTATCATCTGGCTTGAAAATGGCTTTATAAGAGGCGATGATACAGACAGCCACATCGACACTTTGGCGCGCTTTATCACGCCTGATACGATAGCTTACGCAGCTTGCGAAGATGTGAGCGATGAGCACTTTGATGAGCTAAAAAAGATGGAGGATGAGCTTAAAAAAACTGGCTTTAAGCTCCTTGCTCTGCCACTACCAAAACCTAAATTTTATGATGGCAAAAGGCTTGGCTGCACCTATGCAAACTTTATCTTTATAAATGGCGCACTAATCGTGCCAACATATAACGACGAAAACGATGAGAAGGTGCTAAATTTACTAGCCAAGGCGCTGCCAGATAGAAAGATCATCGGTGTAAATTCGCTAGTTTTTGTCCGTCAAAATGGCTCGCTTCACTGCTCAAGCCAAAATAGATACAAGAGGGCTTAGCCTTGTCAAGTCCGTTTGATTATGAGTTTAACAGCATAAATAAGCAGGAGTGCACGCAGGGCGAAAATAAGGCTGTTATCGCAGCTGGAGCTTGCGCTTTTTTGCTCGCACTTGTGAAATTTACAGCTGGACTTTTTAGTGGCTCGGTCGCTGTGCTTGGCTCGGCGATTGACTCGATGCTTGATTTTATCGTTTCGCTTTTAAATTTATTTGCGCTTAGAAAGTCAAGAAAGCAAGCTGATGAGAGATTTAACTTTGGCTACACAAAGCTAGAGGCGTTAGCAGCGCTATTTGAGTGCGTCATCATCGTCGTGGCTGCTGGATATATATTTTATGAGAGTGTTAAGAAATTTAGCGAGCCAAATTTAGAGATAGACCTTGGCTTAAGCCTTGGCGTGATGGTATTTTCGGTCGTAGTGACGCTATGTTTGGTGCTATTTTTAAACCAAATTTCTAAAAAAAGTGGCAACCTTATCATCAAAGCAGACGCGCTGCACTATAAGATCGACCTTTTTAGCAACCTAGCAGTCATCATCTCGCTGCTTATCGTTAAATTTAGTGGATTTGTGATGATAGATGCGATCTTTGGTATTGTGATAAGTGGCTATATCGCTCAAAGCGCGATAAGTCTTGGCAAAGACGCCTTTGGTGTCTTGCTAGATCACGCAGCAAGCCCTGAGGTCACAGCTGAGATCATCAAGATGATAAAGGCAAAGCAGAGGATTTCAGACTTTCACTACCTAAACACAAGACAGAGCGCAAATACCATTTTTTTAACGCTGCATTTAGTTTTTGACAAAGATATATCGCTTTACGACGCGCACGAGGTGGCCGAATCGCTTGAAGCTGAGATAAGAGAGAAATTTAAGGAATTTTCGTGGCAGATAACCACGCATTTAGACCCATACAACGACAAAGAAGGGAAATGAGATGAAAGTAGCACTACTTCAACAAGAATTTAAAGGGACAAAAGAGGCAACCATCGCAAAGACGCTTGAGCTAATAGCCGAGGCAAAAAAAGGTGGCGCTGATCTAGTTGTCTGCCAAGAGCTGCACCAGACGCAGTACTTTTGCCAAAGCGAGGATACAAATTTCTTTGATCATGCAAATGATTGGCAAGAGGATGTCGCTTTTTGGGGCAGGGTAGCAAAAGAAAATGGCGTAGTTTTGGTCACTTCGCTCTTTGAAAAGAGGGCTGACGGACTTTATCACAACACCGCCTTTGTCTTCGAGCGTGACGGCAGCGTGGCTGGCAAATACCGAAAAATGCACATCCCTGATGACCCTGGATTTTACGAGAAATTTTACTTCACGCCTGGCGACATTGGCTTTGAGCCTATTGAAACTAGCCTTGGCAAGCTTGGCGTTTTGGTTTGCTGGGATCAGTGGTATCCAGAAGCAGCAAGGCTGATGGCACTAAAAGGGGCGAAAATTCTCATCTATCCAACGGCTATTGGCTGGTTTGAGGGCGATAGCGATGATGAAAAGTCAAGACAGCTTGAAGCGTGGGTGGCAGTGCAAAGAGGTCACAGCGTGGCAAATGGCCTGCCAGTTGTTGCAGTAAATCGCGTGGGCTTTGAAAAAGATGATAGCGGCGTGATGGATGGGATAAAATTTTGGGGAAATAGCTTTGTTTTCGGGCCACAAGGCGAGCAGCTTTTCCGCGCAAATAGCACAGATGAGCTTTGCAAGATCGTTGAGATAGATATGAAAAGAAGCGAAGAAGTGCGAAGAATTTGGCCATTTTTAAGAGACCGCAGGATCGATGCCTACGCAAATATCACAAAGAGATTTATCGACTAAATTTAGAGCTAGAATTTCTAGCTCTTTAAAATTTAGAATGCTCGTAAAAGAAATATAAATTTATTCTTAAGAAAATATTTTTTTAAGCCTTGATTGTGTAGAATAGTTGCAACTTTACCAAAATGGCATAAAAATATCATATCAAAAAGATACAAAGCTAAATTTATAGAATAAAATAGCCTTAAATTTTTTGAAAGGATTTTAGATGAAAACTACTTCTTTGGCACTTGCTGGATTGCTTTTGGCAACAACACTTTCAGCAAAAGAATTTATCAGTATCGGCACTGGCGGCATGACAGGCACGTACTATCCGATAGGTGGAGCGATCTGCCGTTTGGCAAACAAAAACACCGATGTAAAATGCTCTGTTCAATCAACTGGCGGCTCTGTTTATAACGTAAATAACGTCCTTAAAAAAGAGCTCACATTTGGCTTTGTTCAAAGTGACGTCGTCTATGATAAGTATAACGGTACTGGCAAATTTGACGGAGCAAAAGATGAAAATTTACGTTCAGTAGTTGCGATCTATCCAGAGCTTCTTGCATTTGTTGTGGCAAAAGATAGCGGCTTAACAAGCGATATCCAGTCGTTTGCAGGAAAAAAATACAACGTCGGAAACCCAGGCAGCGGCAACGAAGTGAGCACGCTTGAAGTCTTTAAAGCAAAGGGCTTTGACGTTTCAAAACTAGGATATCGCGGCGTTTTAACAGTTGGCGAATGCCCACACGCACTAAAAGATAAAAAGATAGACGGATATAGCTTTGTCGTCGGCCACCCAACCGCAAACATCACTGACGCTGCGACATCTTTGCCTATTGATATCCTAAACATCGAAGGCAGCGAGATCGACAAGCTTCTTAAAGAGAAACCATACTTTGCAAAAGGTGTGATCCCAAAAGGCTCTTATGATGGCGTCGATCACGATGTAAATACTATCGGCGTAAAGGCTGTTTTAGTAACTAGCAAAGATACAAAAGATGAGGCTGTAAAAGCTGTGATAAAAGCTATCTTAGATAACTTTGATGAGTATAAAACTCTTCACCCAGCACTAAAATCAGTTAAAAAAGAAGATCTTGTTCAAGGTCTTTCAGCTCCGCTTCACCCAGCTGCAGAGGCTGCATTTAAAGAGGCTGGCATCTTAAAATAGTCCATTTCCAGGGGCTTTTGCCTCTGGATAAAATTTAAATATGCAAATTTCTTCTAAATTTATATATTTAAATTTTAAAGGAGAAAGATGAACGAAGTTAATGACAACGAAGAACAATTTGTCGAAGTAAAGACAAGAGAGATAAATAGCAATTTTTACAACTATTTCATCGCATTTGCGTGTTTCTCTTGGTCGGTTTTTCAGCTTTATATAGCGTATTTCCCACTAAATACTAACATTTCGCGCTCAGTGCACCTAGCTTTTGCGGTTGGGCTTGTATTCTTGCTATATCCAGTCACTTTTCATAAAAAGGCTCACTCAAGTTTGCCATTTTACGACCTAGTTTTTTGCGTGGTAGGCGTTGTTGCCGTGCTTTATCCAGCGGTTTATTTTTACGAGCTAGCTGATAGGACAGGGGACTACATCACTCAAGATATCGTCATATCGTTTTTAGCGATCATTGTCTTGCTTGAGGCTGGCAGGCGTGTCATGGGACCAGCGCTTCCTATCATTTGTATATTATTTTTGATATATGATCACTTTGGCCCTTATATGCCAGACATCATCGCTCACCAAGGCGCTAGCTTTGAAAAGATCGCAGGACACATGTTTTTAACGACTGAGGGCGTTTTTGGCGTGCCTATTGGCGTCAGTGTTAGTTTTATCTACCTTTTTGTTCTTTTTGGTTCATTATTAGAGCGAGCAGGCGCTGGACAATACTTCATAAATTTAGCCTTCTCACTTCTTGGCAAATATAGAGGTGGCCCAGCCAAAGCTTCAGTCATCGCAAGTGGCCTAACTGGCATGGTCTCAGGCAGCTCCACAGCAAACGTCGTAACCGTTGGTACATTTACCATACCGCTTATGAAAAAAGCTGGTCTTTCACGCACAAAAGCTGGAGCTATCGAGGTTGCAGCTGGCGTAAATGGACAGCTCATGCCTCCGATCATGGGTGCGGCTGCTTTTATCATCGCTGAGTTTTTGGGTATGACATATACAAATGTGATGATGGCAGCGGTTATCCCAGCATTTGCTTGTTATTTGTCGCTATTTTTCATCGTGCATTTAGAGAGTGTCAAGCTTGGACTAAAAGGCATAAATCAGAGCGAATTTCACTCAAGATTTAAAATTTTCGTTAGCGGCCTTCACTATATAACGCCTATTTTGATCTTGCTCTATACGCTTTTAATAGCAAAAGAGTCAGCCATAGCTGCAGCGTTTAATGCGATAGGATTTTTATTTTTGATAATGATCTTTCAAGAGCCAACTAAAAAGCTAGCTTCAGGCGAAAAAGTAGGGCTAAGCGACGTGCTTCTTGGTTTTGAGGATATATTTTGGGCGATGGTCGCAGCTGCAAAGAGCATGACCACAATAGCCATCGCAACCGCACTTGCTGGCATCATCGTGGGTTCTATCTCGCTTACTGGCCTTGGTCAGGTGCTCTCTGATCTAGTCGAGCTTTTAGCAGGCGATAACATCATGATGATCCTAGTTTTAACAGCTCTTATGTCGCTTATCCTTGGCATGGGTCTTCCAACGACAGCAAACTACATCGTCGTCTCAAGCCTTGTTGCGCCAGTTATCTTGTTTTTGGCGCATAAAAATGGCTTTTTGATCCCTGCCATCGCCGTGCATCTTTTTGTATTTTACTTTGGAATTTTAGCTGATGACACGCCACCAGTTGGCATCGCAGCCTACGCAGCAGCGGGCATTGCTAAAGCAAATCCAATAACCGTTGGCGTGCAAGGATTTTTTTACGATCTAAGAACAGCGATCTTGCCATTTGCCTTTTTCTTTAACAACAAACTTATGCTAATTGAGAGCATAAACACGAGCGATCCGCTTGATTCAAAAGGGATAGTCTGGATGAGCAACCCACTTGAAATTTTGCTCGTCTTTGGTATGGCGATCGTGGGAATGTTTGCCTTTTCTAGCTTGCTTCAAGGATACTACGTCACAAAGCTTAGGATTTGGGAGAGGGTGCTACTTATCCCAGTCGTGCCTCTAGCTCTTGTGCCAAACATCTGCGTGAAATTTGGCCTAATGCCAAACGAATACACAGCCTACATCGTAGCAGCTGCTCTTTATGGCTTTGTCTTTATGACCCAGTGGGGCATAAAAGATAAACCGCTTGATCAAATAAGAGCGATTTAACATTAGGCAAGAGCTCTCTTGCCTAAATTTTTAAATTTAAACTTTGGATTTAAATATTTAAATTTTTATAAAATTTCTAGTAGAAGAGTGAGAATTTAGGCTTTAAAAGCCTAAAGATCAAAGTTGTTTTGAGCGTTTTAGATCGCCTGCAAACTCGCAAGACATCTTGTCATTTAGCTTGCAGCCTTTTTCTAAGAAGGTGTAAGCCTCTTTAAATTTCTTAGCTTCTATTAGTATCGAGCCTATCATGCCGCAAGAGTAGCCGTCATTTTGCTCGCAAGCTTTGTTAAAAAGCTCTCTTGCTTTTTGCGGATCGTTATCTAGATAAATTCCACCAGCTGCTGAGCAACCCTCTTTTTCGCCACCTTGGCAAGCTTTATTATAAAACTCTAGCGCTTTGTTACTATCTGGCACGTCAGTTTTGCCAAGCTGGTAGATCGCACCTGCTTTTGCACATGATCTTGCGTCATTTGCCGCGCAACCTGCTTCAAATTTAGACAAAGCCTCAGTGAAATTTGAGTCAGCATAAGCTTTCAAGCCATCTTCAAAGTCGCCCGCTAGAGCGCAAGCTGCAAGAAGCGAGATAAAAATCATTTTTTTCATAAAATTTTCCTTTTGTAAAGTAATATGCAATTTTAACATATTAAATTTACACTTACTTGATGAAAAATAATTATGATTTTAAAATTTGCTCTTGCTCTTTGTAATCAGGCATGATGGCTTCTATAAATTTATAAAAGCTGCTTTGATGATGCGGATAGAGCAGGTGAGTAAGCTCGTGAAGCACGACGTATCGCACGGCTGAGAGCGGCTTTTCGATTAGCCTTACGCTTAAGTTTATATAGCCTTTTTTGTGGTTGCAGCTGCCCCAGCGAGTTTTGCTATCTCTTATGACGATGCGACTAACTGGCTTATTGATATAAGGCTGATAGTAGCTTACAAGCTCTAAAAATAGCTCTTTTGCTCTTGCTTTTTTAAAGCGCTCAAGTGCCTTTAAATTTGGCGTTATGATAAATTTATCTTCAAAAAATGGCACATTTACGCTCTCATCAAATTTGATCTTATAAATTTGCCCAAGAAATTTCATCTCATCATCTTTTGGCAAATTTAAAAGAGCTTTTTTATATGAGTTTTCAAGCCAAATTCTGTGCGTCTCTAGAAAGCTAAGAGCCATCTTTTGCGTGCTGTAAAATGGCATAGAAAGCGTGATCTTAGCGTCCTTGCCAACTCTTAGACGCATAGCTTTTACATTTTTTTTAAAATTTATTAAGACGCTTAGGCCATAAAAGTCTAAATTTAGGCTCTTTTGCCTCAAACTAGGCGTTTTTCTTGCCACTTTTTGCTTCTCCAGCGCCATGTATTTGCAAGGCCTCTTAGCCACTCATCAGCGCAAAATCCTATCCAAACGCCAACGATGCCCCAGCCAAGGTGTATGCCTAAGAAATATCCAAGCGGCAGCGAAAGTCCCCACATAAAGATAAGCCCAGTTGCTAGCGGGAATTTCGCGTCGCCACTTGCACGAAGGGCATTTACGATGACGATGTTAAAGGTTCTGCCAGCTTCTAGCACGATCGAGAGGGTAAAGAGTGGTAACATTATCTTGCGCAAGCCCTCATCTAAATTTAGTGCGTCCATGATCTTATACTTTAAGGCGTAGGCGATCAAAACGACGATGAGCGTGATAGAAATTCCAAGCCACAAGGCTTTAAAGGTTCTGGTGTAAGCCTCGTTAAACTCGCTTGCCCCAACCAAATGTCCCACGATGACCTCGTTTGCCACGCTGATACTTGCGCCACAAAGCAAGATAAGAAGCGTGATCTGAAAGTAGATCGTTTGCACGCTAAGAGTTGCCTCGCCCATGCTCGCGATAAAGCCAAATGCGACCATGTATTGCGCCATCCAGAGTAAATTTTCGCCAGCACTTGGCAAGCCAACTGAGAGTATTTTCTTTAAAATTCCAAACGGCACGACAAGTAGTTTGCTAAGACAAATTCTAACTTTTGCCACGCGTATGAGCATGTAAAGTAGGACAAAAACGCCTATTAGTCTGCCCACAAATGTCGAGATAGCAACACCTTGCAGGCCTAAATTTGGCAGATCAAACCAGCCAAAAAGAGCGATGGCGTTGCCAAAAATGGTGATGATGTTCATTAAAACTGAAGTTAGCATCACAGCAGTTGCTAGATTATAGACGCGAAGCACCGCAGCTAGCACCATGCCGATGCCATCAAATAGCAATGCAAAGCCAAGGATGTGAAGGTATGAGAAGCTATCGTTTATGAGATCACTTGGTACATTTAGTAAATTTAAGATGTTGTAGCCAAAGACGTAGATGATGATGGCTGAAGCTATGCCAAAGATCGTATTTGACGTGATGCTTGCGTGTATGACGCTTGAGGCTAGCTCGTTTTGCTTTGCGCCAAGAGCTTGTGCGACGACGACTGAGCAGCCCATGCTTAAAAAGTTAAAAATGGTCATAAAAAGATCCATCACTTGATTTCCTGCACCCATGGCGCCAACTAGATGCACACTCACTTTTGTCACCATGTAGGTGTTTATGATGAGCGTTATAAAGTGCAAAAACATATCTAAAAATATAGGGACGACCAGTTTTTTCATAGAAAGATTCATAAATTTCTCCCTTTTTAAATTTTGGGCGATTATAGCCAAATTAGGTTTTAGCTCCCTTTTGATATAATCCAAAAAATTTAAAATTTGAGAGAAAAATGGCATTAATCGACCTAATAGACGTAAGTAAAAAATTTGGCGCAAATGAAATTTTAAACAGCGTAAGCCTTAGCGTAAATGAAAATGAAAAGATAGCGATCATCGGTAAAAACGGCAGCGGCAAGAGCACGCTTATGAAGATCATCTCTGGCGAGGTGGCAGCAGATAGCGGCAGACGCATAGTGCAGAGCTTAATAAGCGTCGAGATGCTAGCGCAAAATCCAAATTTTAACGCCACATTTAGCGTAAGAGATGCGCTAAATAACGAGCTAAAAGAGATATTTGACGCGATAAGCGACTATGAAAAAAGTGGCGTCTTGCTAGCAAATGAGCCTGAAAACAAAGAAATTTTAAAAGAGCAAGAGAGACTTTTAAAATTTATAGAGGCAAAGGATGGCTGGAATATCGAGCATAAGATCGAGCGAATTTTGCAAGAATTTAAGCTAAAAGAGTATGAAAATAGACCCATTTGCTCGCTAAGCGGTGGCGAGATACGCCGCGTGGCACTGGGTGCTCTTATCCTTAAAAAGCCAGATGTGCTGCTGCTTGATGAGCCTACAAACCACCTTGATGTCTATATGGTCAAATTTCTTGAAGATATGCTTAAAAGCTCAAATCAAAGCATAGTTTTTATTAGCCACGATAGGTATTTTATCGATGCGCTCGCTACTAGGTGCGTTGAGGTCGAGGATGCAAGCTTAAAAAATTTCGAGGGCGGATATGCAAACTATCTAACCAAAAAAGAGGAGATTTTAGCAAGCCTTGCAAAGTCGCATGAGACGCTGCTAAAACAGCTAAAGGCTGAAGAGGAGTGGCTAAGGCGTGGCGTAAAAGCTAGGCTAAAGCGAAATGAGGGCAGAAAAGAGCGAGTGCTTGCCATGCGCGAGGAGGCCAAGAAAAACCCAGGCGTGATAAGGCGCGTGAGGCTTGAGCTGGAGCGTGCGAGTAAAAATTTCAACCAAACGCAGAGCCAAAACCGCAAAAAAATGCTCTTTGAGTTTAAAAATTTAAGCAAAAGTATAGACGGCAAGGTGCTTTTTGAAAAATTTGACGCAAGGGTTTTGCAGGGCGAGAGGATCGCCATTGTGGGGCGTAACGGCAGTGGCAAAAGCACTTTGCTTAAAATTTTGCTAGGGCTTGAAAAGCCAAGTAGTGGCGAGATAAAAAGAGGCGAGGTAAGCATCGGCTACTTTGATCAAGCTAGAAATGTCCTTGATGATGACAAGAGCCTTATAGAGACATTTTGCCCAAATGGCGGCGATCACGTGCTAGTTCGTGGGCGAAATATGCACGTCTATGGCTATCTTAAAAATTTCCTCTTTCCAAAGGAATTTCTAGATAAAAAGATAGGCGTTTTAAGTGGTGGCGAGAAAAACCGCGTCGCACTTGCGATGCTTTTTACCAAAACTTACGATGTGCTGGTGCTTGACGAGCCGACAAACGACCTTGATATCGCAACTATCAACATCTTAGAAGACTACTTGCAAAGCTTTGAGGGAGCTATCTTGTTAGTTAGTCACGATAGATATTTTGTCGATAAGATGGCAAATAAGCTCTGGGCGTTTGAGGGGACAAAGATAAATGTCTTGCATGAAGAGTATAGCGTCTATTTGGAGCTTGAAGATGAGATGAAAGAGCTTGATAAATTTGAAAAAGAGCTAGCAAATAGCCAAAATGAAGCCAAACAAAAGAGTAAATCTGGCGCAAAACTAAGCTACAAACAAACGCAAATTTTAAACACATATCCAGATAAAATTTCAGCCCTTGAAGCAAGAGTGGCCGAGCTAAACGAGGGGCTTAGTGATCCTAAAATTTATCAAGAAGTGGGGCTAACCAAGCTTTATGAAGAGCTAGAAAAGGCAAAAGCTGAGCTTGAAAGCCTAGAAAATGAGTATTTTGAAGTGCTTGAGATCGCTGAGGAGCTAGAGTAGCTTGAAAAAGATCGGTAGGATAAGCGCGCTAAATAGAAGAGTTGTTAGGCAAAATTTAGCCACAAGTATGAGCCTTTTGATAGGTAAAGAGAGATTTAGCGGGGTGTTTTCACCAGAGATAGAAAAATATGAAGTAGGCGATCTAGTCCGGATAAAATATAAAAAGGTTGGATTTTTAAATAAGATAGAGAGCATTAGGCTAATCGCGACAAATAGAGAAAATTCGGACTTATATGAAAGGTTGAAAAATTTATTTTATATGATTATGTTTTTTTATTTTTCTCTTTTTCCCGTATTTTCCGAACCGCGAATTTCCTCATGGTAAAAGTAATCCACTATCACAGGATGCCCCTGTGGAGC
>ERZ772909.573-NODE-573-length-22284-cov-2.623240_pt1 | contig 22284 bp, 17 predicted proteins | sample MGYA00511137_ERZ772909 | MGnify/ENA primary metagenome ERZ772909 (study PRJEB29015, sample SAMEA2738095) | human oral metagenome | biome: human oral; feature: human-associated habitat; material: saliva | place: China | collected 2270 ... | reverse complement strand
CCCCTCTGCCGCAAGGCCCGCAAGCACCAAAGCGGCTCCGGCACGAAGATCCAGTGCATTCACGGAAGCTCCTCCAAGGCTCTTCTGACCCTCTATCACGGATACATTTCCTTCTACCTTTATTTTTGCGCCCATGCGGGTAAGTTCATCCACATATTTGAAACGATTTTCAAAAATAGACTCGGTCACTACAGAGTTTCCGGAGGCTAAAGCCAGGGTAACGGAAATCTGCGGTTGCATATCTGTAGGGAATCCCGGGTAAGGCAATGTCTTTACATCTGTAGACTGCTGCTCAAGCTTTCCGATAACTCGAATGCTCTCATCGTACTCTATGATGGTATTCCCCATCTCAAGAAGCTTTGCAGAGATAGACTCCATATGCTTCGGAATGACATTCTTGATGAGGACATCACCTCTTGTAACTGCTGCAGCACACATAAAGGTTCCCGCTTCAATCTGGTCGGGGATGACGGCATAGGTCGTGCCGTGAAGACGCTTCACTCCCCGAATGCGGATGGTATCGGTTCCTGCTCCACGAATATTGGCTCCCATACTGTTTAAAAAATTGGCCACATCTACGATATGCGGTTCTTTCGCAACATTTTCCACGATAGTCAGGCCTTCCGCCAATGCAGATGCCAGCATAATATTGATGGTGGCTCCGACGGAAACAACATCCAAATAAATATGACTTCCAAAGAGCCCTTCTTCCGCCTTTGCTACCAAGTAGCCGTTTTCCACCTCTGCCTGTGTTCCCAAGGCACGAAACCCCTTTAAGTGCTGGTCGATTGGACGCTGCCCGATGGCACATCCGCCTGGAAGAGGTACTGTAGCCTCATGGTATTTTCCAAGCAATGCACCGATAAAATAATAAGACGCACGAATCCTTCGAATGTATTCATCGTCAATACTGTGCATGCTGATATTTTTTGCCTCAATTACCGCTGTATGAGCATCCACGCGATCCACCTTCGCTCCTACCTCTTTTAGGGCCTCCAGCATAACATTGACATCCCGAACATCCGGCAAATTCTCGATGGTAACTTTATCTTCAGTCAGCAAGGCACCGGCAATGATTCCCAGTGCCGCATTCTTTGCTCCTCCTATAGTAACCTCTCCACGAAGGGGATTGCCCCCTCTCATGATGAAAACTTCATTCATGATAGACCTCAACTTATTTTATATTCCAAGACACTTTAAAGCATCTTCCCTTTTCTACTCTTTTTTTACAACAAAAAAGGACATCCCTTCTGTAGAATGTCCCATGATTATAGTGCCTTTTAAGAAAAAGTGCAAGAAAATAAGTTCTTAAGACCTCTATCCCTTGAACTCTTCCAAGAGTTTCGGAAGTTCGGATAAACCTTGAATCTTAGCGGCATACTGTTTCGGACTTCCAAAGCCGTAGCCGGCAAAGATAAAGGCAATCCCGGCCTTTTCTGATGATTCTCTATCCAGTTCCGTATCCCCTAGGTAAACGGTTTTTTCCTTAGAAAGCTTATTTCGTTCCATAAGCAAAGAGATATTTTCCGCCTTGGATTTTCCGGTATTTCCAAAGCACTCTATATCCTGAATGTCCTTTCCCGCTCCCAAAGATAGCTTAGCTGCACTAAGCATTGCCTCTATATAACCGGACTGACAGTTCGAAACAATATATAGTTTTTTTCCATTCTCCCGCAAGCTCTTAAGGCAGGTAAAAAAATCAGGATAAAATCTTCCCGGATGCTCTGCCAGATAGACATTTTCATAGTCCATGGCATAACACATAATTTCTTCCCGCTTTTCTTTGGATAAATCCGGAAGAAGTCCCTCTCCAATCTGCTCCATAGTAAGCCCCATATAGCTTTCCAGATCAGAGGCATGGACTACCTTCTCCGGAAAACGGGAAAATGCCTCTGTCCAAGACTCTGCCACCTCTTGTACAGCATCCCATATTGTACCGTCCACATCAAAGATCACTGCCTCTATACTCATATTCTTCCCCCTTCACTTGCCTTACTCTTCTCCAACAATTTCTTTCCAGTACTTTTCCCCTTGGAAAATGCTCTTGCAATAGCAGTCTACCAATACCTTTCTAAGCGGTTCCGCCACTTCCAAAAGCTCCAAAGACCTCGGAATGAAATATAAGGCATCGGCAATGTCCTGTGCCATTTTCTTTGCCAAAGATTCATCCTTCATCCGAAGCAGGCCGAAAACCGTAGAGGAATAACTCTTATCCTCTACACAGGTTTCTATCCAAAAGGAGGCAAAAGCTTTCCACTCCGCCACCTTGCAAAAATCCTGCAAGCTCTCCTTCTCCGTGGTCGGCGCATTTCGATCCGTTTCTCCGGTATACTTTACTTCCTCTTTCTGCTCTATTCGATTCTCATATCGCTTTTTTTCTTCCGGAAAATCAAAGATCTCCAGTAATTCCTTCAGTTCTTTCTTTTTCGACTTTTTGTTCCAAAAGTAAATACCTGTACGTCCACTAATTAAGATGCTCATCCAAGCAAACATATACTTATCCAAACAAGGATTATCATTTCTGAAAAATCCACCGCTTTCTGCCCTTTTCTCTTCGAGGAGAGGATGCCTATTTCGAAGGAGCAAAAGCCTGTATTCTTCGATTCGCTTTTCCTCTAAAGTATTTTCCGCATTTTTCTCCTCTCGCTCCAAGCTTTTTATTTTTTCCAATACAAGGGCTTCTCTTTTTTTCGGGTCTCTTTCCTCATAAAATGCCTTCGGCCAATCTGAAAAAGGATCCTTTTCTTCTATCATTTCTTCTTTATACAACATCCTTATACTCCTTTTCAGGGAATTCTCATCGTTTTCCCTTTCTTTGGTTCATGGTTCATTCATATTTTGTTATCACATTGTTTACAGCATAAACATAGTTTATTCATGCTTCTTTTTTATACTTACTTCCAGATAACGAGATAAACGTTATTCATTTAATAGATTTTTTTCATAATACTCGGCAGGAGCATCCTCACGGTTGCTCCTGCCTCCTCCCTTTTATGGGGTATTTTCTTTCTTTCTTTTCTCGTACTGCATAAATATTTTTCTAAAAAATACAGAATTCATCCATGCTAACAATGGAAATCCCAAAATAAAAAATACCGGAACAAAGATAGGCATAAAGCGAATCAAAAAATATACAAGAACCACCGATAAAATGTCCAGCGCGAGCATCCCAAGGGTAAACGGCAGATGGCGAATCGACATAAGAAGAGCGTGGACCATGGTCTTTTGCCAAGTATTTTCAAAACGGGAAAGCAATGGCCACACATATAAAAAAACAAAGAGCCATAAGAGTATTAATGCATCCGTAACTCCCCTTAAAACAAAGCGAAGAAGAGTGTTATTCATAAATACAGCGGAAAAAAATCGATGATCCAATATAAGGATAAATAAAATCGGAAGCAAAATCAGCCAGATAATCAAGCCCTCTTTCCAGTTCTTTTTAAAAGAACGTAGAAACATTCTTATATTACCGTCATCTTCGTCCTTTACTATTTTTAATGTGCAATAATACAGTGCCGTTGTGGAAATTCCGAATGTTACTATGGGGAGGGAAAAGAGAATCCACAGCAAGTTTAAAACCATGATATCGGCAAGTCTTCCTACAAAGCGCCATATATCATTGTCATAATTAAAAAAACCTTGAAACATCTACTCCGTTCCTTTCTGTTCCTCCATATATTTTTTTGCATCCTTCAGAAAGCTGAAGCTGATAAGCAAAATAACAAAGCCAATTGGGAACGCGGCAATGATGGAGACGGATTGTAAGTTTACCATAGAACTCTCTGAAAAAACCAGTGCTAATGGGAGAAGAATCAAAAGAATAGCCCAAAAGCCCTGCACTTTTTTCCCGGGTTCCTCCCCTTCCGCAAGGCTTTTATAGCTGTATTGCGAAGCTACCAAGGCGATAGAGTCAAAGGAGGTCGCATAAAAGGCAAACATGGTAAGCAGCAAAAGAAGCAAAACAAGCGGAGCAAGCGGTAAAACCTCAAGACATTTCACGATGGTCTCGTAGAGAGACTGACTGCTCTCATAGATTTTGAGTACCGGGAGCTTGTGAAACACTTCCAGAGACAGACTGTAATTTCCCAAAATAAGGAAACTGACAAAGGTACTGCCCACTCCAAAACCATAGCCTCCAAGAATAGTCTGTCTTATTGTACGTCCTTTGCTGATACTTCCTATAAAGAAGGGAGAGGCAACACACCATACCATCCAGTATGCCCAGTAAAAAATAGTCCAGTTTTCCGGAAAATGATTTTCTCCCATGGGATCCGTATAAGTTGCCATAGTCGGGAAATGCTCCACCATTTTCCCCAAAGCAAGAAAAGCATGCTTTAAAATAAAGTTTCCCGCTCCACCTGCAAAAAAAACATAGAGTAGAAGTGAGTAGAATAGCCAAGTACAGGCCTTTGCCAGGAAAGAAATTCCCATCATTCCCTTTAGCAAAGAGAAAGTATACACTGCACAAGTCACTATAAGAATCAACAGGGTCAGTTCTCTTGTGGAAACGCCCGGCAAAACTTTTTTCATTATTTCCGCCATAAGCGGTGTTGCTACAGAGAAGGTGGTCGCTGTACCTGCCAGAAGTGCAAATACTGCCAAAATATCAATTCCTCTTCCCAAAATGCCGTCCGTCTTTCCTTTTAAAATCGGTCTGCACGCCTCGGAATAGCGCTGTTTACTCCGCTTACGAACATGAAGCATGAAGCCGAAGGCTGCCGCAAGAACCAAGTAAAAGCCCCAAGGAATCAGCCCCCAGTGAAATAGAGTATATGCTGTTGCCCATTCTTCTTTTCTTCCTAAACTCTGTACATAAGGCTCCTGCACATAAAGAATCCATTCACAAAAGGAATAAAACATAATATCTGCCGCAAGACCGGCTGTAAACATCATACTGCCCCAAGTAAAGAAAGAATATTTCGGCTTTTCATGCGGTTCTCCGAGTACGATATCTCCATAGGAGGAAAAGGAAATATACAAAGAAAGCAGAAAGATAAACAATCCCAAACCAAGGTAATACACCGCAAATTCCGTACCTAAAAAATTACGAATTCCGCTTAAAATACGATTGGAGTTTTCCGGAAAGATAAAAAAGAAAAAGCACAAAAGCACAATGGCAATAAAAGGAATGCCACTGATTCCATAGTCTATCCTGTTTTTTTGCCCCTCTCCTCTTCCTGCCGTCTTTGTATCCCGTTTCATTTCCCCTACTGTTTCCTGTCCGACTTTCTTTTCCCAAGCTTCCATCTTCTCCTCCTTTTTTCAGATGATTCACAGTTCAAGTTCCACGGATTTTTGTTTTTCTTTCCACTCTGCGGATTTTCCATATTTTTAGAAAGTTTCTCTCTACCGTTCTTTTTTACTGTTTAGAATCCCTTTCCTCTTCTTCCAAAAATTCTGCACAATTTTCTTTCGTCACCTTCGAATAAGGTAGTCGAATGATTTTTCGAATTCCGCCTTCTTCTCCTTTTGTTTCTTCCCCGGAAGCAAGCTGAAAAGCCAGTTGAAATAGTGCTTTTGCCTGTCCCCGTCCGTCATTATACACCGTGGCGCGAAGGTTTCCCTGTTCCACTGCCCGTAATCCGACTTTTGTCCCGTCAATTCCATAAATAAGTGGCCTGTTATCCTTAGATATAGCAATTTTATCATAGGCATCGATTACTCCCAAAGCCATATCGTCATTGTTGGAAATGATCAACTCAATGCGATCCTGAAATTCCGAATAGAGCTGCATCATCTTACTTTGTGCTTCTGCCCTGTTCCAGTTTGCAATGCCGTATCCGAGTCTTTCAAGAGGAATGGATTCCTTCATTAGAGTTCCGGTAGCATACTCTGTACGCATAATAGCATCCTGATGTCCGGGTTCTCCCTCAAAAATAATGTATTGAATCTTTCCGTCTTGATTTTTATCCACTTCAGGAGACAAAGTAACAGCCCCATTTTCCCCCTCTCCATCTTCCAAAACATCTTTTGCAATCAATTCCCCTTGTAAGACACCGGACTGCTTTGCATCCGCGCCGACATAGTAGAGACGGTTCCATTGAGAGAGATCTTCTTCCACCAGCTCTCGATTAAAAAATATCACCGGTATATTTTTCTTTTTTGCCATATCAATGATTTCCGACGGAGCCGTTCGGTCCACCAAGTTAACACAGAGCACATCACAGGAATTTTGCAGCATTTCTTCAACCTGTTCATTCTGTAAGGCCTGACTTCTGGCTGCATTATAACGGGAAACGCTCACTTCATATCCCTTCGAACGTTTCTCTGCCACTTCTCCGTCAAAAGCTTTCATATAATCACTGATAAAGGTGTCGTAACTGTCATAAAGGCTGATGCCTATTTTTATTTTTTTCTTTTCCCTCAGTTCTTCCTTTTTCCTGCATGAAATGAAAAGCAGCATGGCGAAAAAAAGGAAAAGGAGTATTCTCGTTTTCTTCCTCATAAAAGCTCCTTATTGTCCGGTAGGAAAGAGAATTCGTTCCATTCCGTCTGCATACATATTATCCGCCCGAACCACATAGAAGTCTACTAACTGATCTCCCGGTGTATTTCTACTGTTGGAGAGGCGCTGCCAGAGATTCACCACCGCAGAATACGCCATCTGATACTGGTCAATCACAATAAGGCTTCGAATCATACCTACATCCAAGCTGTAAATGAGCTCATCCGAATCCCCTACTCCGTAAAGCTCTACAAACTGTCTTCCCGTATCCCGAAGATACCTCGTCGCAATTTCCAGGCTATCATTATCCAAAGCGATGATAATGTCTACACTTCGCTTATGATTTGCCACCTCCAAGTCTTTTCGCGGCTGTCCCTTGTCCTCCATAATCCAGACAATTTCCTTCTCACTTTCTTCCAGAACCTTCTTGAGGGCATCCAAACGTTTTTGCATATTTCCCTTGTTCTGGTTTCCTGCAAGAATTCCTATCCTTAGTCTTTGATTCTGCAGGTTGGATTGCAGGACCTCTTTTCCAAGTGCCTCTCCCAAAGCTTCCTCATCCACACCTATGGAGGAAATGGAGACGGTAGGGTCCGTCACCTCCTTCTCGCAGTCTACCAGTTCCAGCTTCGTGCTTTTCCCCAATTCGTTAAGCAAAACTCCGGTTCCCTCCGTAGCACGAAGCTCCGTAATGATTCCGTCCGCTCCGTTTTTGATTTCTCTGGACAGACTCAAATATTCCTGCTGAATGGAAAGGAAACGACCGGTAGTTACAAAATTATATTCGATATTGTATTTCTTTGATGCGGCATTCAGTCCCTTTCGGAATTTATCCCAGCCGGCAGAACTGCTGCGATCCACCACAATCGAGATTTTATACTTTTGAGGCGCATTTTCTCCCAGCAGTCTTCCCAAAGAAAGGGCAAAAAGCATTATGGCTACAATTCCAACTCCTACAGTAAATATTCGATTCTCTTTCATGAGTTTCTACCTCCCCCATGAAATCCGCTGCTACTGCTATGCATATTTCCATGTTCCATGCTCTTTTGTGTCTCCTCGCTATACTCAATCGGAGGAAGTCGAAGTTGAACCGTAGTTCCCTCGTCCGGTGCACTGATAATCTTCAGTCCGTATCGGGATCCGAAACGAAGCTGAATTCTCTTGTGTACATTGATTAAACCGACGCCTGATCCTCTCTTTTTCCGGTCGGAAAAACTGGATGGCTCTACTTCATTATCCAAAAAGGATTCCGCCTTCTCTACAGGCATACCGAATCCGTTGTCCTCTACGGATAAAAGAATTACCGGCAGGGAATTTTCCTGAACGATTTTTCCCCGAACATCAATTTCTCCGTCTCCATCCATTCCCTCCATACCATGGTAGATGGCATTTTCCAGTATCGGCTGTAAAATCAGCTTTACGGTAAGGCAATCCAGCACTTCCTCCTGCACGTCAAAATGTACGGCGAATTTATTCTTAAAGCGGATTTTTTGTATGTTCATATAATTTTTGGCATGCTGAATCTCCTGTGAAAGAGGAATAATATTTTTCCCTCCGGAGAGCGAGATGCGGAAAAAGCTTGCCAATTGCGTCACCATAAACACGGCGTCTTCCTTCTTTCCGCTTTCAATCATCCATACTACGGATTCCAACGTATTATAAAGGAAATGCGGGTTAATCTGGGATTGTAACGCATCCATCTCCGTCTGCCGCTTTTCTTCCTGCTGCTGGATTTTTTCCTCCGTCAACTCATCAATTTTTCGGAAGGATTGCACAAGTGTCTGTCCCAAATGAATGATTTCGGTACTGCCATAGTTGGAGATTTCCTCTATAAAGCGCTCTCTGTCTCCCATATTTTCCAAATCTTCATTCAGCTTACGAATCGGATAAGAAAGTCGAAGAGAAAGCAACTGATTAAAGAAAAGAGAAATCAGAAGCGTTAAGGATATCAGCATAAACACATAGTAAAGCGTTCCGCCCGGACTGAAAACAGGATTCTTTTCCTCCAAAACGGAAACCATTTTCCAGCCCGTATAGCCTATAGTATCCAAAATAACGGTTTCTTTTCTTCCGTCTTTCTTTATATAGTGGAGTCCGTCTTCCCATTCTGCAACATCTTCCGTATTTTCCTGAAAAGACTTTCGAAGGATTTCCCGCATACGAGGATGATATATCAGCTTACCCTTCTTATCACAAAGATAAAAATAACGAGAATCATCATCTCCATTCAGTTTTTCCATCATTCGCTCTATGGTATCGTAATTCATATCTACCAAAAGTACGGCATTGTTGCTTACTCCGTCTCTATTCAAGTCCACTACACGGCTCAAAGAAATAACCCAGTGCGTACGAAAGGAAGGATCATCAAAAAGATTCTGCACATGGGGAAGGGAAAAATGCAGATTTTCCACCTGCTGTACGGCCGTAGAAAAAAAATCCTGCTCCACTACCTTTCTATTTTTCTTCTCTGCAGATATCGGAACTGCCGAAATCAGCTTTCCTTGCGAAGAAAAAATGGCAACAGAAACAAGATTATCCTTATGGGCCTCGTATAAGAGGTTCATTTCTTCATTGAGTTCCGACATATTCAGGTCCGGAACCTTAATCACATTATAATACATCGCATCGGAAATCCGGCGCATACTCACCAGATATTCCTCCAGTTGATTTGCACCCTGCTTTAAGAGCTGTTCCGCCTGCGTCTCCCGCTCACGCTTTAAACGGGAAGAAAATTGCAGATATAAAACCGAGGACAAAAACAGGATAATGATGACGGAAAGAAGCATAAAGCTTAGAAGAATCATATTGTGGAAAGAGCGAAAGGGCGACTCCATGGAAAGAGGAAAAAAATACCCCTTTTGAAAGAAAATTTCCTTAAGGGAGGCCTTCTTGGAATCTATTCTCTTTTCTCCTTCCTTGGAGATAATTCTTTCCTGATTGTGCATTATTTTGCCTCGTTTTTCATACCGCTGGTCTTGTACTTAGAGGGAGACATCCCAAACTTCTTCTTGAATGCATAGCTGAAATAGTTGGGGTCGGAATATCCCACCGATTCCGCTATGATATAGGTTTTCTCCTCCTCTTCGACCAAAAGACGAAGTGCCTTTTCCATCCTGTAATCCGTCAAATAATTGATAAAGCTCTTTCCCGTCTCTCTCTTAAAAACCGTGGAAAAATAAGCTGCGGAAACATGAAGTGCAAAGGAAAGCGCCTCTACGGAAAGATCCTTATCCATATAATGACTATGTACATGCTCCACTGCCTTCTTTACAAACGACTTGGTCTTATCGCTTCGCTTTTCCTGGATTACAACTTGGATTTTCTCACAGATTCGTTTCATCCAATCGGAAAGCTCCGAAAGATTAAACTGCTGTACCTTCTGATATACATCTTCCTCTTTCGGAAAAATAATTCCCGCATCCAGCTGATTGGACAAGAGAAACTTATGAATATTGGTTACCAGATCCATGAGGAAAAACTGGTATTCCTGAAGAGAAGGATTGTCCAGGCTGCTATTTTTGATATAGAGGTCAATATCCTTAAACAGCTCTTCCTTAGAAGCCATGCGGATACTTCTGTAAATATCCAAAAGTCGTTCTTCATCTAAAAGTTCCCTATTTAAAGAACGATTTTCCTTTTCCTCCGGATTGATATCGGAAACGGCAATGGCTTTACCCCTTCCGTATATCACACGATAGGCTATAGCATCTCTTGCTCCCATATAGGATAGAGGCAAATCCATTAAAGATGCGACCGTCTTTCCGATACCTGCCGTAATCGTAGCATTGCAGACGTGCTTTGCCATCCGACAAAGTGTTTCCATCTCATCCGTGAGGCGATAACTGTCTTCTTCCTTATCCATCTGGGTAATCACGACCGTATTTCCTAAATAGGTAAAGAAACAGGCCTTCCAATTTTTACTGAGTCTCTCTTCCGCAAGCTTCCGAATAGACATACTGATAAGCACCGGGTTAATGCCCTCCGGTGAAAGACTGATGGAATTATGTAGCACTACCACACAGTAAAGCTTTCCGGGCAGGGTAATCTGGTAATCCAACATAGTTCGTTCCATATCTTCCTGTCTTACATTTCCTTCTATCAAAGAAGTATAAAAGCTTTCCTGTAAAATGGGCAAACTTTCCATGTAATAGTTTTTTAAACGATTGATATTTTGCTTTTCGTCAAACTCTTCATCCAAGCGTTCATGCACTTTTTTGAAAATGCGAGAAAGCTCTACGCTGTCCACCGGCTTTAGCATATACTCTTCCGCTTCCAGACGAATCGCTTCCTTAGCATACTCGAATTCATCAAAGCCGGAAAAAATAATAATCTTTACGGAGGGATATAACTCCTTTAGTTTATGAGAAAGAGTAAGTCCGTCCATATACGGCATCTTAATATCCGTGAGTACCACATCAACTTGCTTTTCCTCTGCAATCTCCAAGGCTTCCAAGCCATTCTTAGCATATCCTAAAAGGGAGTAGCCCATGCCCTCCCAGTCAATCTTTTGTATGATGGCTTCTACAACATCTTCTTCATCATCTACCAAAAGTACGGAATATTCCTTCATTTCCCATCTCCACTATACTTTTCCTCTATACGTTTAAACTGTATGCTGATGAGAATAATACTGAGAAGAATTAAAGAAATACCCAAAAACGGGTGAATCAACATCGCTAAGGATGCCAACAAAGAGATGGCTGCAAATGCAAGAACAATGATTCCCGCTTCCCTGCCATATCCCTTCTTATCTTTAACAGGAGGACGCCCCTTTGGACGAATACTGTCCACATCCTCAAAAACCAATAACTTTACCGCATAGTATAAGAGCAATACCGTAAACAGTAGGGGAAGTCCCATTTCCTGCAAAATTTTTTCCATCATATCCTCGACACCCCACTCAAACTTCTTCTATAGATAAATCCTCTTAAATTCCTATTAAAAGGAATGCATACACTTGCCCCATTTTACAAAATAGCGTACACCAATGCAAGAGACAGCCGACTGTAATATATAAATAATTCAAGTCATTTTTCTTTCGATTGACAGTTCCCATACTGCCATGTAGTATTTTCTTGTCGTATTATTTTTCTTGTTTTGTAAGGGGTTTTTATGAAAAATTCTCTCTTTGTCCGTAAGCTCGTCGGAACTGCCATTCTCACCGCCGTTGTTCTAAGCTTACAACTTGTGTTGGGCAGTGTTAAGTTCGGACCCTTTAATATTACCTTTACCTTGGTACCCATCATTTTGGGCGCAGTACTCTACGGTCCTCTAAGTGCTGCTTTTTTGGGTGCGGTATTCGGTCTGACGGTCTGCTTTTCCGTCATTTCCGGAAATGACGCAGGGGGCTTTGTCCTCTTTAGCCAAAGACCGATAATAACTCTTCTTCTTTGTCTTGTGAAAAGCACCGCCGCAGGGTACCTTGCAGGGCTTTTTGCCAAACGAAAATCCGCTGTATATCTCTCTGCCGCCGTTGCTCCTCTCGTAAACACCGGTATCTTTATTTTGGGCTTGGTCGTATTCTTCCGGGATACCCTTGTCCTTTGGGCAAATGGAGAGGAAGCAGTGATGCAATTTATCCTCTTCAGTATCTTGGGAGTAAACTTTTTAGCGGAGCTTCTACTTAATCTCTTGCTTGTCCCTGTTATTCTACGCATTCTTGCAGGAGTTCGATTCACAAAGGATGAAATTGAAAATATATAGGAGGGAAGAATGATTCTAGCCATTGATTGCGGAAATACCCATACAGACTTCGGCTGTATACAGGAAGATGGAGAGATTCTCAAGATTTTCTGTATGGAAAGTAATCGAAAGAAAACGAGTCATGAATATGCGGCAGATATCGACGAAATATGCACTCTTTTAGGAATACATGTTACTGACTTCAAGGGTGCAATCATCTCTTCCGTTGTTCCCGAACTCACCGGTTCCTTTCGAGAGGCGGCAAAGATTCTGCATATTGAAGACTGCCTTATCGTCAATAAAGAAAATGTTTCTTCCCTTTCTTTTTCCTCATCCTCCTCAGAGGAAGTCGGACCGGACCTGATTGTTTCCGCTGTAGGTGCCAAGAAGCTCTATCCGCTTCCGGCAATCATCATCGATATGGGAACCGCGACAACGCTTACCGTAGTGGATAAAGAAGGAGTCTTTACGGGAGGTGTCATTCTCCCCGGTGTAGGAATCTCTATGAATGCTCTGGCAAAAGAGACCTCCCTACTTCCTTCCATTGATGTAGCGCCGGCAAGAAAGCTCATTTCCTTAAATACCGTGGATGCGATGCGTTCAGGCATCATTTACGGTACTGCAGGATCCTTGGACGGCATCATAGAACACTTCCTGCAGGAATTAAAGGAAGACGCGAGTCTCATCGCCACGGGCGGACTCTCGCACCTTATCTGTCCCTACTGCAAGCACAAAATCATCGTGGATGAGAATCTCCTCTTAAAGGGCTTATGGGAAATCTGGAAGGATTCCAGAGACTAAAAAGAGGCGAAGAAACTAAAGTAAACAGTTTTACAAAGCTAAATTAAGTAGTGTCATGGAGCTAAATCAAGCAGTTTCATGGAAGCACACAAAGTATTCCAAGAACGAGTAAGATTCCCGGCGCAAAAATATCTCCTTCCGTCCCCTTTAAAAAAAGTCCTATAGGAGAGAACCAAGGAAGGTACTGTAGCCATCCGCTTAGGGCGGAAAAATCCATAAATGCCCCGCCAATCAGGCTGAAAAAGAGTCCGAGGTTTAAGCTGATACCCGTTTCCGCCCCTTCTCCAAGGAATCTTGTCGATAGAAGACGAGAAAAACCGAAGAGAAAAAGCGTGTAGGAAAAGACGGACAGCATTGCATATAGACTGAAAGAGAGCTTAAGGGCAATATAAAAGCAAAGACTGATAAAGAGGAAGAACAGGAAATATCCCCCAAGATAGCGTAGTTTTCCGCGCCTTATACTGTTTATCCTGCTACTCACCCTCTTCTCTTCACTCTCCCCCATTACTGCAGCAAGGGAAAAGAGGAAGAAATATAAAAGAAACGCATAGATTGCCTCTCTTTTGGGAGAAAACAGCTCTTCTTTTGAGCGTCCATTTTTCTGCTCTACGATATAGAGAGGTGTTTTTCTTTTGTAGTTGAATTCATTTTCTTTGAGAATTCGTTCTTCTTCCGGACTAAGCTCTTTTCCTAAAAGAGAGGAGAGGTAAGTCCCGGCAGTTCTTTCTATCTTTTCCCCGGCAACAAGGGCTGCCACAATCTCTCGAACAGCCATTTCCGAAAGAGAAGAGCTGCTGCTCTCATAAAGCAAGAGTCCCTTTCCCTCTCTATCATCACTGTATCCCTCAAGGATACTGAGAACCCCTTCTTTATCCCCATACAAAAGCTTCTCCGCTTTTTCCTCTCCGGAAATCACCGTGATTTGAATACTCTTTTCCTCTTCCAGATCTCGGAGCAGCTCCTTACTCCATTCTCCCTGATCTTGATTCACAAGATAAATTTGTAAGCGTTCTTCCTGCTTATCCTCCGCATATTTTCCAAGAAGGAGGCAAAAGGCAAGAAAAAGTGCGAATCCGGCCGTTCTTCCTATCAGAGTAAAGCCTCTCCATAGCGGAAAGGGGAGATATCGCATAATAAGGCTCTCGCTACGACTTTGCAAATATGCACTCCCAGCCAAGGAAGTCTTTTTCTCTTTTTGTCCGAGAGAATTCTTCTTATCGAAGAGTTTTCCGAGTAATAGAAGCATAACTCCGATACATGCCGGAACAGATAGCGGGTACGCAAAAGAAAGCAAAGCCTTTCCTCGATATCCCCTTCTTAGGCCTTCCAAAATTAGTGCCGTAATACTGACAGGAGAAAATTGCGCAATAGAAAATGGAATTTTCCCTGCGCTAAACAGTCTTCCGCTGAACAAGAGGATTAAGAAAATCACGCAAATACTTAAATTTTTTCCGAGTCTCTCATCCCGAATCACTGTGAATATTCCCCAAAAGAAGAAATAAAAGCTAAGTAAGGAAAACAAGTAATAAATCGAAAACCAAAGAAGACTCTCCGAAGAAAGAGAGAGCGTCTCATGCAAAAGCAATAAAGAAAGGGCCAAAAAAACCAGAGACAGGAAGAGTAAAACAAGGAATTTAGAGAGATAAAATCCCTTTCCTCTCATCTGACGAAACCGTGCAACTATTCCCTTTTTTTCTTCTTCCGGAACTGCGGAAATCACGGATAAACTCACAAAAGAAAGAAAGAGGAAAAGCAATGCGGAAAAAATGCGCATAAGAAGTGCAAGCTCCAGATTGGCTTTTATCTCCTCATCCTGAAAGATGAGTTGTCTCTTTAAAACAGCTGAAAGAAGCCTTTCCGAGGCCTTCTCATAAAGGACTTCCTCTTGCTTTGCGGAAAGTGTTTCTCCATAAGCCGTATGGAAAACAGCAAGACTCGTCTCCTGCTCCTTTTCCATGATTTGCATGACAGAAGTAAAAACCGATTCCAAAATAGCCGCTTCCGTCGGACGCTTTTCATTGAGAATGAGTTCTACCGGTTCTCCTTGAAATCGATAAGCAGTATAAAAAAAGTCTTTGGGAATCCGTAGAATTCCTACACTTCCCTTCTCCAGTTCTGCAGAAATCTCTTCCCTGCTGATTTTATGAACCTCTGAAAAAAGTTCTACCTCTTCCATTTGACGAATGAGTGTCTTGGACATCAGTGTTTCATCTTCATCAATTATGGAAACGGGAAAGGACAGTATCTGTCCGGAGCCCCCCTGAAAAAAGGCAAGAAACAAAGGAAGCAGAAGTAATGGAAAAAGAAGGGAAAATAGTCCCCCTTTTCTGAAAAATAAGCTGAAGTCCTTTTTTAAGGCTGCAAAAAAGCCATTCATTTACACAATCCTTCCCTCTTCCAAGTACACTATTCGGTCAGCCATTTCTTCCAGCTCTCCTCTTCCATGACTAATCAGCAGCATCGCTGTACCCTGCGCCTTCATTTTTCGAAGTAAAGCAAGAATTTTATCATAAGACTCGTTATCACAGCCTACTGTTGGCTCATCTAAAAGAAGGATATCCGGTCTTCTCATTAAGGCGGATGCCAAGTGTACTCGCCTCTTCATCCCCCCTGAAAGTGCAGAAACACGTTCTCTTTCTTTATCCTCCAAGCCGAGCTCCTTTAAAAGCCAGTGTGCTCTTGTAAAAATCACTTTGGCAGGAAGTCCCAGTATTTTCCCGTAAAAATATAAATTTTCCAAGGCGGAAAGGCTTTCATAAAGAGACAAATCCTGCGGAAGATAGGACAGATTTTTCTTGATCTCCTTCGGAATCAAAACCTCTCCCTTATCATAGGGCAATATCCCTGCAATAGCCTTTAAAAGCGTACTTTTCCCTGCACCGTTCTCTCCTCGTATCCCCAGTATTTCTCCCTTATGCAAATAAAGGGAGAGCCCTTTCAATACTGCTCTCCCTCCTCTTTTGTAGTGAAATCCCAGGTCATTAACCGTGCAAATCCACTCTTCCATCTATTCTGTTACCCCCAAAAGATTCATATAGATGCGTTGGAAACCTTGTGCAAATTTCTCTCCAAGCTCATAGAAATCATCTTCAGAGTAATTGCTGACATCCACTACCTCACCCTTAGGCAGGGTAATATCCGCTTTATCGGAGGTATTCAGGTTCAGCTTAACTCCACTAAGTCCCATGGAATACGCTTCCAGTCCGCTAAGAACAAGCTCATGGTCACTACTGTTCTTTTCACCGTCTTTTACCGTCAGAATTGCCTGTCCGCCCATTCCTGTCGGATCTTTTACAGTATAGGTTCCGTAAGGCATCAGGATAGACTTCTTTCCTGTTTCAATAGCATACTCTAAACCGGTAATATTGAAGATTCCATTTCCTCCGGAAATACTTCCATTTAAAGTTTTACCCTTTAAAGCATACTCGTTCTTCAGATAGAAAGTTTCTCCCTCTCCACCCTTTAAATTCAGCTGCTCGATAGTCTTATCTCCGTCTTTTGCTATTTCTAAGCTGCAAACATATTGATTGCTGCTAATCTTGATTTGACGGAGCTTCTTTCCCTCTACAGCAATGATCCAAGTAAAGTTCGCGTCTTCAATTTCCTGTCCACTATCTTCCGCAGCCTCTCTGATTTTCTGTGCAAACTCTTGCAACTGCTCTTTTGCAGGAAGTGAGCTTCCCAGTCCCATTGCATCATTTATCTGACTTCCATAGTTTCCCTGTTCAAGCAGCTCTTCCAAGTCTTTGTCTTTCTCCACCGTGTCTGCAAGCTTCTCCAGAAAAGCCTTTACCTCTTCTGCCTTCGGAGTAAAGGTATAAACTTCTCCCTTGAATTTCTGTCCGAGTCCGTCCAAGCTTACTTCCTGCTTTTCCACCTTAAGATTGTCCTTTGTGATGAGTGTAGCATAGAGCGCACCATACTTTTTAAGGAGCTTTTCTAAAGTCTTTTGATTCTCTTTCGTCTTCTTTAAGTCAGGAGCTTCTTCTACTTCTTCCCCTGTCAGATTTTTAATAACAGTCTTATAGTCTCCCTTATAAAAATGCTCGTCAATCGCAGGAAGGGCAAAGCCGACTACTCCATCCATATATTCTGCATAGGCATCCAGGATGTCACTTCCCATAAGCTGCATCCCCATGCTCATCTGCATACTTCCCTTATCCGGATCTGTCTTTGCTTTCAAGGTCAAAGAAGAATCCTCAAGATATTTATTGATTTCCTCTCTTCCGTCGACTTCTCCGGTCAAAACCATGGTCATTTCTTTGGTTTCCTGATTGATAAAGCCCAGTTCTTCCATGGACTTAATCTTTCCGTTAAAGTATTCGGACTGGTATTTTAAAAATCGGTCTTCCGCACTGGAACCCAAACCGCTGAAAAGCAGGTTCTTTCCAAAGGCAAAGATACCGACAAGCAGAAGAACAACCGCTGCCACGATTCCGATAAAAACCTTGGGAACACCGCCTTTTCCCGTCTTCTCTTCAACTGTATATCTTGCAAAATCAGCCGTGTTTTTTACCGGCTCCTCAGCCCTTTCCTCTTTAGCCACTTCAGTAACTTCAACAGTTTTGGCAGCTTCAACAGTTTTGGCAGCTTCTGCAGTTTTGGCAGCTTCTGCAGTTTTGGCAGTTTCGGTAGCTTCTGCAGTTTTGGCAGTTTCGGTAGCTTCTGCAGTTTTGGCAGTTTCAGTAGCTTCAGGAGCCGCAGGAGCTTCAGGAGCAGTAGCAATGTTTAAAGCGTTATCCAGTTTTTCTCCGCAATTCGTACAGAACAAATCCTGTTCCTGTGCTTCCTGACCGCAATTAGGACATATTTTCATGATTCCCCCCTATCTTGTCGATAATTTGTTTTTTCTTAGCTATATTAACATAGCATAATCCGTATTTCTTTTCAATTTTATGAATAATTTAATGATGAGAAAGCAAAGAAAAATGGAAGATTAGTCTTTCCACGTCTTCTACTAAAACTCAGGCCTTTTATAGTAGAGGCGCAATAAAGCGTAAAAATCCCTGCATAACTCTCTTTAAAATACTTCTTTTCCTACCCCAATCCGCTGCAATTTCCGTTGAAGTTCGAAAAACCTCATAAAAATCGTCCGCGATATCAGCAATACAAGGGCTTTCATAAATCAACACCCCATTTTCAAAATGATGGTACAAAGAGCGATAATCAAAGTTAATGGTTCCCACTGCTGCCAATCGATGATCAACAAGAACCTGCTTCGAGTGAATAAAGCCCGGGGTATATTCATAGATACGAACCCCCGCCCGAAGAAGCTGGGCATAGTAAGAACGACTCACGGCAAAAATCATTTTCTTATCCGGAATTCCCGGTAAGACAATCCGTACATCCACTCCACATTTTGCCGCATTACAAAGTGCCCTGCTCATTTCATCCGTAATAATCAAGTAAGGCGTCGTAATGAAGATAGACTCTTTAGCAGAGTGAATCATATTTAAATAGACATCTTCTCCAAGAGGAAGATCATCTATCGGAGTATCTCCATACGGCGCACAATAGCCTTCTTCGCTAAACTTCTCCCAATATCTTGGAAGGTAGTTATAGAGCCCCCTTACCGGACTGTCATCCATAGCGTGCCACATTTCCAAAAAAAGCAGCGTCAATGTTCCCACACCTTCTCCGCGAAGTCGGATTCCCGTATCCTTCCAATATCCATAAGGAGAACGGATATTGAAGTATTCATCTGCAAGATTATAGCCTCCCGTAAAACCAATCTGTCCATCCACTACCGTAATTTTTCGATGGTCTCGATTATTCATAAACAGATTGACAACAGGAACAATAGGATTGAAAATCCTGCAACGGATTCCCCCTTCTTCCAATTCTCTTAAAAAGCGAGGATTGATGAACCCAATTGACCCGACATCATCATAAAAAAGCCTGATTTCCACACCTTCCTTTGCTTTTTCCAAAAGAACCGCCTTTATCTCTCTGAAGGACTCCCTGTCCTCTATGGCATGGTATTCCATGAAAATAAATTTTCGGGCTCCGCGAAGTGCTTCCATCTGCGCTTCAAATCCAAGACTTGCTTCCTTATAGAAAACCACTTCCGTATTTCTATACACAGGAAATCCTGCCAGATTCTCCAGCATGGAAAACTGGTTCCCGATTCGGGGATTTTCCTTTTTTAAATGCTTCAAAACCGTATGGCTGTCATCCAGGTAAGGAAAAAGCATACTGTCGGCTACATCAAAGCGTTTCTTCATCGTGCGGGAAAAATTGGAGCCGTAGACCAAAGCATAAAGAATCCAACCCAGAATCGGCATCGCCATAATGAATACTACCCAAGTCAGTTTAATGGAGGCATTTGTGTGTTTTCCGATGATATAAAATATAGCCAGTACAGATAAAATCCGAAGGCCTGTCGCAATAAAAATATAATTCTCCGTCAGCCGAACAATCACAAGGTAAAACCAAAAAATCTGTAATAAGACAGCAAATACCACAAACAGTAATCTTCCCACACTGTTTTTCTGGTCTTCTCTATGAACTGCCTTGGTTTTTTTTGGCATATATACGCCCTCCTATAATCAATCGACCCTTACCTTATACTATAGCAATATAAAATTAAGCCTATGAGAGATATTAAGCTCTTTAAAACAGCCGGATGTATGCCGGAAGTCCGTCTATATACTCTGCACTGCACTCTCCCCGGATTAAAGGGCGAAGGTAATCCAAGCACTCTCCCTCCAAGCTATGTCCATTTTCGGAAATCCACTCTTTAGGCAGTTTTTTCTCCTTGTTGGCAACGAACGACAAAGGTACGGAAAGAAAGTTCACCTTATATTCCCCTCTCATTCCATTTATCCGCTCCAAACTCACCATTTTTCCGCTTTCTCCGGAAAGAGCAAGTTCAACCGCCTTCTTTCCTAAGGAAAAGGCCTCCAATACGTCCGTCTTAGAAAGGCAGTGGCTTGCACAGCGTTGCAGTAAATTAAACTCAATTGCACGGGTTTTAATGTTCTTTTCTTTTATAACAGTGTATTTTCCTTCTTCCGAATCGGCTGCCTCCTGCAAAAAGCCTTCCAATACCGCTCCGGTACCTCCGGCTATAGTATGACCGAAGGCGTCCTTTTCCCCTTCTTCTTTCTCATAAGAATAAAGAAAACGACCTTCTTCGTCCTTTACCCCTTCGGAAACCGCCACCATGATTTGGGGATGTTTCTCCAGCATTTCATTTACATCTTGCAAGAACTTCTCTTTTGAAAATGTATTTTCCTCCACATAAATCAAGTAAGGAATACTGCCTCGTTCTTCGGAAAGAGCAGCTGCCGCTGTAAGCCAACCAGCATTTCTTCCCATCATTTCTACAATCATGACATAATTCTTATCGTAAGCCATGCATTCCTGTTCCAGTTCCAAAAGACAGGAGCTGATATATTTTACCGAAGACGCATAGCCCGGGCAGTGATCTATACCGTATAAATCATTGTCAATGGTCTTCGGGACCCCGATAACACGAATATCTTCTCCCTTATTTTGAAAATAAAGAGAGAGCTTCCAAGCCGTATCCATGGAATCATTTCCGCCGATGTAAAGAAAGTAGCCTATATTCCATTTTTTAAAAACTTGAAGAATCGTATCAAAATCGCCGGAATCTTCTTCCGGGTTATGTAATTTTCTCCTGCAAGACCCGAGAGCCGAGGCAGGGGTTGTGGCAAGTCGAGAAAAAAATGCAAGAGATTGCATAAGGTCCGGGCTTATCTCAGTTTCTCTTTCTTCTTGGCAGATTTCCCTCGCAAGCGGAGATAAGTTGGCTATATCCATGCTTTCCACCGGGAAGATACTTCTCTTTTGCTCTAAAATAGTATCCCTAAGATTTATGAAATCCTCTCGAAATACACCTTCTACGCCATATTTTGCGCCATATACTTTTCCAATTTCCTCCCGTTCCAAAGCTTCCTTAATCACTCCGGAAAGACTTGCATTAATTACCGCTGTCGGCCCCCCCGACTGTGCCACCAATAAATTCTTTTTCATGTTTTCACTTTCCATCTTTTTTTCTTCAGAACTACACGCCTACCACAGCTCTTACTTACTCTTTTAAATACTGCTCCAAATATCCAAGGGGAAAGGGAGGCGATGCCAAAGGCTTCACCGCAAGGCTGGTAAGAAGAATCGGATTGTCATCTGCCAAGGCCCGATTCAGATTTAACTTCCCGCAGAGCTTACATTGATGAAGTATGCTCCAGTCTCCATCTTCTCTGGAAACAACGGCAATGGGTTCCATTTTTCCGTGACAGGCAGCTTTCCGGTCTCCCGCCGTCTCATCAACATGAAGGCTGTAAAGGCAGTAGGGACAGTGGTTTCTATGATTTGAACCTGCGCCTTCCGGATGAATCTCCTTTCCGCAATGCGCACATACAAAACTTTCCAAACAAGCCTCTGTACGGTAGTCCGCTTGATTCATCTTGCTGCTACTGCGATTCGCATTGTCTCTATTCGTATCTTCTCTATGTGCATCTTCCTTTTTTCGCTGTTCTTGTTTCTTCCCTGCTTGCCACGTCTTTTCCGATGTAAGTTGTTCAGGCTTTTCGACTTGCAATACAGGCCTTTTTGCCTTCTTTTTTACCGACATATCTCCGTTTTTCATCTTCAGTTCTTCCCTTTTTATCCGTCAGTGCTCAAATAAAAATATTTGACTTTGTATTATATCATATATTTTTTGCAAATAGCAGAGAGCCTATAGCCCTAAAAATTTCTCCGCAATTGCCACAAAACTTGCACTTCCTTTCCAAAGAACATCCTCATCCACATCAAATTTTGCATGATGATGCGGTTGATCCGTTCCCTTTTCCGGATTCGCGGAGCTTAAGAAAAGAAACGCTCCGGGAACTTCTTGTAAATAGAGAGAGAAATCCTCTCCTATCATACTGGGACTATCTCTATACAACACTATTTCTTCTTTAAAAATATCTTGTATCGCATCTTTGGCAAACTCGGTCATTTCTTTGTCGTTAATAAGGGGCGGAGCCCCCCAGTCCATGGTATAGTCCACAGTTCCCCCAAAGGCTTCTGCGGTACATTTTGCTACTTCCCCGATACGCTTAGCAAGCTTCTGTCTTACTTCTTCTTTAAAAGCACGGGTTGTCCCCTCTATATGAACCGTGGAGGGAATGGCATTGTATAATTCCCCTCCTCTTATCAGTCCCATGGTAAGAACAGCCGCATCCGTTCCGGCAATTTCTCTTGCATTGATAGTCTGCAATGCAAGAATGATATGGGCTGCTATATTAATCGGATCTACTCCCTTTTCAGGCGTAGAAGCATGGCAGCCATTTCCCTTTACTTCTAAAATAAAACGATCATAGGAAGCCATTACTGCTCCGGGAATACAG
>ERZ772909.569-NODE-569-length-22509-cov-7.649328_pt1 | contig 22509 bp, 19 predicted proteins | sample MGYA00511137_ERZ772909 | MGnify/ENA primary metagenome ERZ772909 (study PRJEB29015, sample SAMEA2738095) | human oral metagenome | biome: human oral; feature: human-associated habitat; material: saliva | place: China | collected 2270 ... | reverse complement strand
GAAGCTGCGGGCCTCAACCGTTCAGATGTTCACGTGGACTTTATGATTGGCTCTAACCAGATGAATATTGACGGTATTCGTGAAGATGGTAGCCGTGTGCCAATCTTCCGCAATGGAGACTGGGCAATCTAAGATTTTAAGTTGTTTTGACGGGCACTTTTAATCTGACAGCTCCCACCTGCTTCTTGAAAAGAATTCTTAGAAACATAGAAAGAAGGATACTATATGATTGGTAGTATGTTTGTCGGTTTTATTATTGGTCTCATGGCTGGGGCTATTACTAGCCGCGGGGAACGTATGGGCTGTATCGGAAAAATCCTCTTGGGCTGGTTTGGTTCATGGCTTGGGCAATTGCTTTTTGGCCACTGGGGGCCGATGTTAGCGGACACAGCTATTCTTCCCTCAGTCTTGGGCGCTGTGATCCTTTTGGCTCTTTTCTGGGATCGAGGCACTTAGAATAGTGTAAAAGAAATACCTAGACGTGAAAACGTCTAGGTATTTTTGATTACAATATACGATCTGTTTATTCCAGTACCAGCATGCCGTCTTTCACTGCAAATGGATCTTTTTCGTTGATGCGGTCGTAGAACATAATGCCGTTGATATGGTCAATCTCGTGTTGAACCACGATAGAATTGTAGCCTTTGAGTTTGATGCGGTGTTTTTGACCGTCCTTGTCAAAGTAATCCACGGTCACCCGTGCATGACGCACGACATAGCCTGGCACTTCGCGGTCGACGGAAAGGCAACCCTCGCCGTCAGCCAGAGCTGCATCTTGCACAGAGTGGGCTACAACTTTAGGATTGTACATGACCTGAGCCAGTGAGTAGGCTTCTTTAGGCGGATTTCCTTCTTCGTCCTCCAGATTTGGCACCAGCACAGCGATGATTCGCTTAGAAATATCCAGCTGAGGCGCTGCTAGACCTACTCCGCCACGAAGCCCCATTTTTTCAGCCATGACAGGATCTTGAGAATGTTTCAAAAACTGCATCATTTTCTCACCCAAAATGATTTCCTGATCAGATAAGGGAAAGCTGACTTCCTCAGCCACCGCACGCAAGGTAGGATTTCCCTCGCGAATAATATCGCTCATATCAATCAAATGAGCTGCCTTGGTTAATTTATCCATAACCGATTTTTTTTCAATAACAGACATGATTCTCTCCTTTTTCTTCCCTTCATCATAACACAAATCCCGCCAGAAATAAAGAAAGGGCTTGTTCTTTTGTCAGAGGAGAAATTTTTCGAAAGAATAATCTTTTTAATGGCCGAATTTTTAAGAAAAGATGATTGCGTCTTTTTCTAAAAAGCTGTATGATAGAATGAGTGTGATTTTTAAAGGAAAATAGAATGAAAAAGTTTATGGAAAAAGTGAGTATTCTCTCACTTTCTTTAGTGTTGACGACCTCCTTTTCGATTTCCAGTGCCCAATCGGCTATGTTTGCTTATTATAAAGACTTGCCAGAAAGTTGGATTGAATTGTTGGTTTCTCTCCCATCGGCTGGGATTATGCTCATGCTAATCTTAAATGGTTTGGTGGAGAAATATTTATCGGAACGAAAGATGATTGTGACGGGGCTCTTGATTTTCTCTCTTTGCGGCTTTGTTCCTCTTGTGAATAAGGCATATTGGGTGATTTTTGCCTCGCGGCTGATCTTTGGTATGGGGGTTGGTCTGCTCAATGCCAAGGCCATCTCGATTATCAGCGAACGTTATGAGGGCAAGGAACGGATTCAGATATTAGGTCTTCGAGGATCGGCTGAAGTTGTTGGGACGGCCCTCTTGACACTTGGAGTGAGCCAGTTGCTTCGCTTTGGTTGGGAAATTTCTTTCTTGGTCTATGCTTCGGGTTTGATTGTTCTGGCTCTCTATCTGCTCTTTGTTCCTTATGGCAAGGAGGAGAAGCATCATGAGGAGCATCATGGAGGCAAGGGCTTGACAGCTGCACAGTGGTTTCTGACAATCGGCCTAGCCCTAGTAGCAGGGGTCATTGTCTTGACGAATGTGGCTATCAACGTGCGCGTGCCTGGACTGGTTGAAAAATCTGGTATGGGTAGTGTTCAGACGGCAGGCTTGATTCTTTCAAGCATGCAGTTGATTGGGATTGCCGCAGGCTTGTCCTTTGCACCTCTTCTTCATTATTTCAAGGAAAATTTATTGACGGTTGCAGGAGTTGTCTTTGGTCTTACTACGATCATGATTGGTTTGGCACCAAATCTCTTGCTCTTGAGTGTGGTGACCATCGCTTATGGCTTTGTTTATAGTGTCAGTCTGACAGCGATTTTCCATATTCTTTCCGAGAGAATCCCTAGCAAATCCTTGAATCAAGCAACTTCGATTGTGATTTTAGGTTGCAGTGCTGGAGCGACTGCTACAACCTTTTTCTTGTCTTTGATCGGCCAATTTTCAAGCCAAGCTTCCTTTATTTTTGGCGTTTTGGGAAGCCTGATGGTTTTAATGGCAGTGCTGGCGTTTGGGATTCTCAAGAAAAAGTCTGCTTAGGAGAAGAATATGCGTCTAGATAAATTTTTAGTGGAAAGTGGACTTGGCTCACGTAGTCAAGTCAAGCAACTATTGAAAAAAGGTCAAGTCTGGGTCAATGGCGCAGCGGTCACGTCGGCCAAGACACAGATTGATGAGCGGTCGGATCAGATTGTGGTGGATGGTCAGACTCTGGTTTATGAAAAATTTGTCTATTATCTCTTAAATAAACCCAAGGGTGTCATTTCCGCCACTGAAGATGACCGCCATAAAACGGTTTTAGATTTGTTGGATGATACTGCCCGTCAAAAAGAAGTCTTTCCTGTGGGGCGGTTAGATGTGGACACGCATGGACTTCTGCTTTTGACCAATAATGGTCAGCTATCGCACGCTATGCTATCTCCCAAGCGCCATGTGGCTAAGGTTTATCAAGCTCAGGTTGCTGGTCTGATGGATCAGGCAGATGTTGGGCGTTTTGCCCAAGGAATCGAACTCAAAGATTTCACTTGTCAGCCTGCCCAGCTCGAGATTCTCGAAAGAGATGAGAGGACGAAGACCAGTCTGGTCCGTATCACCCTCTCAGAAGGTAAGTTTCATCAGGTGAAGCGGATGGTTTTAGCATGTGGGAAGGAAGTCACCAACCTTCAGCGTTTGTCTATGGGACCTCTACAGCTAGATCCAAGTCTGGAACTGGGGCAATGGCGTCGCTTGACTAAAGAAGAAATACAGAGCTTGGAAATTTTTCAAGTTGAACTATAGAAAAGCTAGGAAAGTGGAGCAATAGATTGCTTCACTTTTTTACTCTATTTGACAGTTAAGCCTTGATATGATAAGATTTAGGTAACTATATCTAGAAAAAGTTTCAGAGGAAATTATGGCAATTGAAAAGACAGTCAGCGAGCTGGCCGAGATTTTAGGAGTCAGCCGTCAGGCAATCAATAATCGTGTCAAGGCCTTGCCGCCAGAAGATACAGAAAAAAATGAAAAAGGTGTCACAGTCGTGACCCGCAGTGGCCTGATTAAGCTAGAAGAAATTTATAAAAAGACCATTTTTGAAGATGAGCCTGTCAGCGAGGAAGTCAAGCAGCGCGAGTTAATGGAAATCTTAGTGGATGAAAAAAATGCCGAGATTTTGCGCCTTTATGAGCAACTAAAAGCTAAAGATAGCCAGTTGGCTAAAAAAGACGAGCAACTTCGTATCAAAGATGTGCAAATTGCCGAAAAAGACAAGCAGCTAGACCAGCAGCAGCAGTTGACAGCCAAGGCTATGAGTGAGCGGGAGACTCTCCTTTTGGAGCTGGATGAAGCCAAGGAGAAGGTACAAAAGCAGGAAAACAAAGGCTTTTTTGCTCGTTTGTTTGGTAAATAAGAAAGAGGCTGGGACAAAAGTCCTAGCCTCTCAATTGTCTTTGGATTGTCGATCAAGACGCAGTGGTTGAGTGGGCTCTACTAGGCTGATTTCATCAGCTTTTACAGCCCTACTCAACTGTGCGGAGGTGGGACGACGAAATCGAATTCTAACGAATTACCGATTTCTGTCCCACTCTCTATTTGTCAAAGAAGGAGTGGAGCCAAGACGGCAATAACAGGAGTGGACTCATTGGAGCAATTTTGTATCCGATGTAATTTTCCTCCCCCCTGTTTCGCACGAATTGCTGAAAGGAGAGTGAAATGAAACCAGAAAAACTTAGTTTTAAGCGCCTTTATCATAATTTAGATAAAATCCTAGTTCTCTTTTTCATGGTCTTTATGATGATGGAGTATGCTTGGATTCCCTTTAATTCCTATGCAGCAGAGTATCTGCTCAAACAGACAGGCTACCTCTTTTTGTCCTACAATAATGTCTGGGCAGTCCTCAGTTCCAATTGGCTGGTCGGTCTAGGATTTCTAGTCCTCGTTGTGGTCAATCTCTTTGTGGCCTACTTCCAGAGCGGTATGATTTTTATGGGGATTCGCAATCTTTTGGACCAAGAAAATCGGCCAGTCTTTGCTTTTCTTGGAAAAACATTCAAGGATAGCTTTGCGCTTGTCAAGAAGGCTGGTCCAGGGAAAATGCTCTTTATCGTCCTTTATATGGGTTTTCTTTTTCCCTTCTTGCGCCAAATTTTGAAGATTTACTATCTCAATAAAATTTTGATCCCGGATTTTATCATTACCTATCTTGTAAATAATATCCTGTTTGCTATTCTCATGGGAGCCCTTGTTATCGGTATGCTGTTAATCGCAGTTCGGCTGATGTTCGCTCTTCCTCACCTCTTTTTTGAGCATGCAACAGTTCCTCAGGCAATTCGCTTTAGTCTAGCCAAGACCAAGAACCGCCTTTTCTTTTACACTAGGCATCTTTTTTGGATTATTATCAAAAGCTTGCTGCTTTATACTTTTCTCTCAGCTCCAGCTATACTAGGACAGCGATACGCGAACACTCAACCAAATGAGGTTGTCCTCTTTAGCGGTATTGTAGCTTTTGTCCTGATTAAGTTTGCCTACTATATTATGCTGTCCTATTTCCTCCTCAAATTTGTCTCCTTCTTGACGGACCAAACTTTGACTGACTATCCTACTAAAAGAGGTTTGTCTCCCATGCGATGGTTCGTTCTGACTATTGCCATTTTGAGTTTTGCTTTAGAAGGTTTTGTTTATCTAAGCCTCCCTCTGAAAAACGTTCCGATTACGATTTCCCATAGAGGTGTTTCGAGGGAAAATGGAATTCAGAACACCGTAGAAGCATTGGAAAAAACAGCTTTACTCAAGCCTGACTTGGTCGAAATGGATGTGCAGGAAACCAAAGATGGTCAGTTCGTCATGATGCATGACGCAAATCTGAAGCAGTTGGCAGGTATCGATGCCCAGCCTCAAGACTTAACCTTGGCAGAGTTGACTTCGTTAGAGATTTCAGAAAATGGCTATCGGGCAAAGATTTCCAGTTTTGATGATTACTTTACCCGCGCCAATCAACTCGGTCAGCGCCTCTTGATTGAAATCAAGACGAGCAAGAAAGATTCCAAGGACATGATGGAACGATTTTTGAGCAAGTATGGTGCCAAGATAAAGGTTTATCAACACCAGATTCAGTCTTTGGACTACCAAGTCATCGATCAAGTTGTCAAATATGACTCCTCTATCCCCAGTTTCTTTATCCTACCTTATAATACAATCTTTCCACGAACCAAGGCTTCTGGCTATACCATGGAGTATTCAACCTTAGATGATAACTTTGTCAATAAGCTCTGGCAATCTGACAAACGCCTCTATGACTGGACTATCAACGATGAGGACAGTATCATCAAATCCTTTCGATTGGGAGTAGACGGGATGATTACAGATGATTTAGAGCTGGTTCAGACTTCCATCAAAGAACTCAAGGATGATCCAGACTATACTACCCTTTTGCTGAATAAATTTTTAGACTTGCTAAATTTTTCCTAGGATAGTATCAGAAAAATTAATAAAAGCGATTGGATAGAGTAATCGCTTGACTACCGCAATATTCAGAAAATTTAGTTTACTTTTTTTATTTCTTGTGCTATAATTCTAAGTAAACCTAAAAAACAAAAATGGAGAAATCGTATGAAAAAAAGCAAAGTATTGGCTTTGGCTGGAGTTAGTCTTCTTTCAGTAGGTGTTTTAGCTGCTTGTTCTAGCTCATCAAAAGGCAAAAGCGAAGCAACATCTTACAACTATGTTTATAGTGCTGATCCAGAAACATTGGATTATGTAACATCTGGTAAAGCTTCAACAGCTGATTTTGTGACAAATGGTGTAGATGGTTTGTTGGAAAATGACCAATATGGTAATTTTGTACCATCAATGGCAGAGTCTTGGACTGTCTCTAAAGACGGCTTGACTTACACCTACAAAATCCGTAAAGATGCCAAATGGTACACTTCAGAAGGTGAAGAATATGGTGATGTGACTGCTCAGGACTTTGTAACTGGTCTTAAGCATGCAGCTGATAAAAAATCACAAGCTCTTTACCTTGTGCAACAATCTGTGAAAGGTTTGGATGACTATGTAAATGGTAAAATAACCGATTTCTCTACTGTTGGAGTTAAAGCAGTTGACGACCATACTCTTCAATACACTCTTAACCAACCTGAGCCACAGTGGAATTCAAAAACAACTTCACAAGTCCTGTGGCCAATCAATGCAGAATTCCTTAAGAAACAAGGGGATAAATTCGGTCAATCTACTGATCCAACTTCTATCCTTTACAATGGACCATTCTTGATGAAATCTATCACAGCTAAATCTGCTGTAGAGTACCAAAAGAATGAAAACTACTGGGACAAGGAAAATGTCCACATCGATACAATTAAGTTGGCTTACTTTGATGGACAAGACCAAGATGCTCTTGCTCGTAACTTCAAAGATGGGGCTTATACGGTAGCTCGTCTCTACCCTACAAGCTCAAACTATGCTGGTATCGAAAAAGATTTCAAGGATAACATTTTCTTCACACCACCAAGTGCCGGTGTAGCCGTTATGGGTGTCAATATCGACCGCCAAAGCTACAATCATACAAGCAAAACAACAGATGCTCAAAAGTCTTCTACTAAGAAAGCCATTCTTAACAAAGACTTCCGTCAAGCCTTGAACTTTGCTATCGACCGTACATCATACTCAGCACAAATCAATGGTGAAGAGGGCGCTCCTTATGCTGTCCGCAACACTTATGTGCCACCTTCATTTGTTCAAGTCGGTGAAAAATCTTTCGGTGACGTTGTAGAAGAAAAAGTTGCAGCCTTGGGTGAAGAGTGGAAAGGTGTTCAACTTGAGGACGGTCAAGATGGTCTCTTTAATGCTGAGAAAGCAAAAGCAGAGTTTGCAAAAGCAAAAGCAGCCCTACAAGCTGAGGGAGTAGAATTCCCAATCCATCTGGATCTTCCAGTTGCTCAGACTTCTAAGCCAATGGTTAACCGTGCGCAATCACTTAAGCAATCTGTTGAAAAGACTTTGGGAGCTGAGAATGTTGTTGTAGATATCCAACAAATGTCAGAAGATGATCTTTACAACATTACTTACTATGCACCAAATGCCGCTGCTGAAGATTGGGATATCTCAACAGCTGTTGGTTGGAACCCTGACTATCAAGATCCATCAACTTATTTGGATATTTTGAAAACTACATCAACTGAAACTACAAAGACTTACCTTGGGTTTGAGGGAGCAGACAATGCTGCCGCTAAGCAAGTTGGTTTAGATGAATTTGACCGCTTGGTAAATGAAGCTGGTAAGGAAACTTCAGATGTTGTTACTCGCTACGAAAAATATGCAGCAGCTCAGGCTTGGTTGACTGACAACTCTCTTGTTGTTCCATTGATGGCAAATCCTGGTGCAGCACCATTTATCTCACGTATCGAGCCATTCTCAGGTGCTTATGCCCAAACTGGTAATAAGACAAGTTCTACTTACTTCAAACGTCTTAAAGTTACAAATGACGTAGTAACGAAGAAAGACTACGAAGCAGCTCGTAAGAAATGGCTGAAAGAAAAAGAAGAGTCAAATGCGAAAGCACAAAAAGATCTCGAAAGTCATGTAGAATAAATCGTTCACTAGAACTTTCTCTAATAACGAGAGAAAGTTCTTTTGAAATTTAAAGGAAACGATAAATGAAAAAATACATTTTTATGCGTATTTTACGCTCACTTGTGTCGATTTTCTTGGTAACGACCTTGACCTATACCATTATTTATACAATGGTTCCGAGAAGATTGATTTTCAAACAAGACCCGAACTATAATAAGGTGGCCACAACCGAAGATAAAAAGACAAACTATGAAAATACAGTCTATGAGCGGATGGGCTATGTTGACTACTATGATACAAAAGAGTTGCAGGAAAAAGCCAAGAAAGAAAATAAATCTGTAACGACCGAGCCGACCGAAGAGAACAAGAAGATCTATGAAGCCTATATTGAGAAACTTGGCAAAGGTTGGAAATTGTATCAATTCAAAGAAAGCAAGGAATTTTATGCTGTTCGTGAGGTTCCAGTTTACGAGCGTGTCATTGAGTTTTACGCAAATCTGATTCAGATTGACCATCCAAATGTGATTCAAGATGAGGAAAATCCAAATCTCGAACGCTATATCCGAATCGAAAATGACCCTGCTATTGGTTGGTCTGTCGTCGGATCTGGTACTCGTCATAAATACCTCCTATATTTCAATGGTCAGTTCCCATTTGTTCACCAAAACTTTGTTAGCTTGAACCTAGGGAACTCTTACCCTACTTATGCTAATACACCTGTACTTCAGGTTATTTCGCAAGGGCAAGGTCAGACTAAATCATCAGAAGTTCAATTCCCAACTGGTAAGAAAACTTCTTCCGTCAATATTTACTCTCGGACTTACAAGACACCAAGTAAGGCTGACTCTCAGGATATTGCCAAGTATGGTAAGGGAGATGCCTATACTGCAACTAAGAACAACTATCAAAATCCATCAATGATCACCAGTTCAGCTATTATTGGCCTGATTGGTGTAGCTCTTTCTTATTTGATTGCGGTTCCACTTGGATCATATATGGCTCGTTTGAAAAATACTTGGTTTGATAGTATTTCAACAGCTGCCTTGACCTTTATGATGTCCCTGCCAACGATTGCCCTTGTCTACATCGTTCGTCTGGCTGGTTCTACTCTTGGACTTCCGGACTCCTTCCCGATTTTGGGAGCAAGTGATTGGCGTTCTTATGTTCTACCATCTCTTATCCTTGGTCTTTTAAGCGCGCCATGGACAGCTGTCTGGATCCGTCGTTATATGATCGACTTGCAATCTCAAGACTTTGTCCGCTTTGCCCGTGCTAAAGGTCTTTCTGAGAAAGAAATTTCTAACAAACATATTTTCAAAAATGCTATGGTACCATTGGTAACTAATATTCCAACCTCTATCGTTGGTGTCATTGCCGGTGCGACTCTGACAGAAACAGTCTTTGCCTTCCCAGGGATGGGTAAAATGTTGATCGACTCTGTTAGGGCGTCTAATAACTCAATGGTGGTTGGCCTTGTATTCATTTTCACCTGTCTTTCAATCTTTGCCCTCTTGGTTGGTGATATCTTGATGGTAATGCTTGACCCACGTATTAAATTAACATCTAAAGGAGGTAAATAATGGCTACAATTGATAAAAGTAAATTCCAATTTGTCAAACGTGACGATTTTGCCTCTGAAACGATTGATGCTCCAGCTTATTCATACTGGCGCTCTGTTATGCGTCAATTCTTGAAAAAGAAGTCAACGACTATCATGTTAGGGATTCTAATTGCCATCGTGTTGATGAGTTTCATTTATCCCATGTTCTCGAAATTCGATTTCAATGATGTCAGCAAGGTAAATGACTTTAGCATGCGTTATATCAAACCCAATGCTGAGCACTGGTTTGGTACAGACAGCAATGGTAAATCTTTGTTTGACGGTGTGTGGTTTGGTGCGCGGAATTCTATCCTGATTTCCATTATTGCAACAGTCATTAACTTGATTATCGGAATTATTGTCGGTGCTATCTGGGGAATTTCCAAGTCAGTTGACCGTATCATGATGGAAGTCTACAATATTATTTCAAATATTCCAGGTCTCTTGATTGTCATCGTCCTGACCTACTCTATTGGTGCAGGTTTCTGGAACTTGATCTTTGCCATGACTATCACTGGCTGGGTAGGGATTGCTTACATGATCCGTGTTCAAATTATGCGTTACCGTGATTTGGAGTATAACTTGGCTTCTCGTACTTTGGGAACTCCAACTCTTAAAATTATCGGTAAGAATATCATGCCTCAGTTGGTGTCTGTTATCGTGACCACAACTTCTCAAATGCTTCCAAATTTTATCTCTTACGAGGCCTTCCTATCCTTCTTTGGACTAGGTCTTCCTGTGACAGTACCAAGTTTGGGACGCTTGATTTCTGACTATTCACAAAACGTAACCACCAACGCTTACCTTTTCTGGATTCCATTGACAACCTTAATCTTGGTATCCCTGTCCTTCTTCGTAGTTGGTCAAAACTTAGCCGATGCAAGTGATCCACGGACACATAGATAGGAGTAAATATGACAAAAAATAAAAATGTAATATTGACTGCTCGCGATATTGTCGTGGAATTTGACGTTCGTGACAGAGTATTGACCGCCATTCGCGGTGTTTCCCTTGATTTAGTTGAGGGCGAAGTTCTAGCTTTGGTTGGAGAATCTGGCTCTGGTAAATCTGTTTTGACAAAAACATTTACTGGAATGTTGGAAGAAAACGGCCGTGTAGCCCAAGGAACGATTGATTATCGGGGAACTGATTTGACTGCTCTAAAGAGCAACAAGGATTGGGAGCCAATCCGAGGTGCTAAAATTGCAACCATTTTCCAAGATCCTATGACTAGTTTGGATCCGATCAATACCATCGGAAGTCAGATTACTGAAGTAATCGTTAAACACCAAGGAAAAACAAGCAAAGAAGCCAAAGAAATGGCAATCGATTACATGACCAAGGTCGGTATTCCTGACGCTGAGAAGCGTTTTGAAGAATATCCATTTCAATATTCAGGCGGGATGCGTCAACGGATTGTTATCGCGATCGCCTTGGCTTGCCGTCCAGATATTCTGATCTGTGATGAGCCTACAACGGCCCTCGATGTGACGATTCAGGCGCAGATTATTGACTTGCTCAAATCATTGCAGGCAGAATACCATTTCACGACTGTCTTTATCACCCATGACCTTGGTGTTGTGGCAAGTATTGCTGATAAAGTGGCGGTTATGTACGCTGGCGAAATCGTTGAATATGGAACGGTTGAGGAAGTCTTCTACGATCCAAAACATCCATATACATGGAGCTTGCTGTCTAGCTTGCCACAGTTAGCTGAAGCAAATGGTGAACTTTACTCGATTCCAGGTACACCACCTTCACTGTACACTACCATTAAAGGGGATGCTTTTGCACTTCGTTCTGATTATGCAATGGCCATTGATTTCGAAGAAAAAGCTCCTGCCTTTCAGGTTTCCGATACGCACTGGGCTAAGACTTGGCTCTTGCACGAAGATGCACCAAAGGTTGAGAAACCAGCCATTATCGAAAACCTTCATGATAAAATTCGTTCAAAAATGGGCTTCAATCACTTAGAGGCTTAGGAGGAAGGAAATGACTGAAAAATTAGTTGAAATTAAAGATTTAGAAATTTCCTTCGGTGAAGGAAGTAAGAAGTTTGTAGCTGTAAAAAATGCGAATTTCTTTATCAATAAAGGAGAAACTTTTTCCCTTGTAGGTGAGTCTGGTTCTGGTAAAACAACCATCGGCCGTGCTATCATCGGCTTGAATGATACTAGTGCAGGTGACATCTTATACGAAGGAAAAAAAATCAACGGGAAGCAATCTAAAGCTGATGAAGCTGAATTGATTCGTAAGATTCAGATGATTTTCCAAGACCCAGCAGCCAGCTTGAATGAGCGTGCTACGGTTGACTATATCATTTCAGAAGGTCTTTATAACTACCATCTTTTTGAAAATGAAGAAGATCGTCAAGAAAAAGTTAAGAATATCATTCGTGAAGTGGGTCTCTTGGCTGAACATTTGACACGCTATCCTCACGAATTTTCTGGCGGTCAACGTCAGCGGATTGGGATTGCTCGTGCCTTGGTGATGGAGCCAGATTTCGTCATTGCGGATGAGCCAATCTCTGCCTTGGACGTATCTGTCCGTGCGCAAGTCTTGAACCTTTTGAAAAAATTCCAAAAAGAACTTGGCTTGACCTATCTCTTTATTGCCCACGACCTATCGGTAGTTCGCTTTATTTCAGATCGAATTGCTGTTATCTATAAAGGTGTTATTGTTGAGGTTGCAGAGACAGAAGAGTTGTTTAACAATCCGATCCACCCTTATACGCAGTCGCTATTGTCTGCTGTGCCGATTCCAGACCCAATTCTGGAACGCAAAAAGGTCTTAAAGGTTTACGATCCAGAGCAGCATGACTACTCAGTGGATCAACCTAGTATGGTTGAGGTTCGTCCTGGACACTATGTCTGGGCTAATAAGGCAGAAGCGGACCGTTATAAAAAAGAATATAAATAAAAAAGAAGCTGTAGAAGCATGGAATTGAATGTTTCTCAGCTTTTTTATTGTTCTTTCAGGAAATTTACGGAAAGATAGCGCAATCGATTGCACGCAGGAAAATCACTCTTTTCTAGCTATTATTCTACAAAATATAGGAAAAATGCAAAAATATTTTCTATAAAAGCCTTTACAAAATAAAAAATAGTGGTATAATAGTACTATACAATGCAAACGATTTCATCGAGGAGTGGTTTGTGAAAATATAAGGAGGTCTGGATGATGAAAGATTCATTCAAAAACATTTTTAGCTTTGAATTTTGGCAAAAATTCGGTAAAGCTTTGATGGTGGTTATCGCGGTTATGCCCGCAGCAGGTTTGATGATCAGTATTGGTAAGTCAATTCCGATGATCAACCCTGAACTAGGTTTTCTAGTGACTACTGGTGGCGTTTTAGAACAAATTGGTTGGGGGATTATCGGAAACCTGCATATCCTCTTTGCTCTCGCTATTGGAGGTAGCTGGGCGAAAGAACGTGCTGGCGGTGCCTTTGCGGCAGGTTTATCCTTCATTTTGATTAACCGTATCACTGGGGTTATGTTCGGTGTATCAAGCGATATGCTGAAAGATTCTAAAGCAGTGGTTAGCACTCTCTTAGGAGGAAGCATCAAGGTTTCTGATTACTTTATCAGTGTACTTGAGTCTCCTGCTTTGAATATGGGGGTTTTCGTCGGAATTATCGCTGGTTTTGTCGGAGCAACAGCTTATAACAAATACTACAACTTCCGTAAATTGCCAGATGCTTTGTCATTCTTCAATGGTAAGCGTTTTGTACCGTTCGTTGTTATCTTGCGTTCAGTAATCGTAGCAATTGTTTTGTCATTTGTATGGCCAGTTGTTCAAACAGGTATCAACAACTTTGGTATTTGGATTGCTAACTCACAAGATACTGCTCCAATCTTGGCACCGTTCTTGTACGGTACTTTGGAACGTCTCTTGCTTCCATTCGGTTTGCACCACATGTTGACGATCCCAATGAACTACACACAACTTGGTGGTACTTATGAAGTATTGACTGGTGCTGCTAAAGGTACTCAAGTATTTGGTCAAGATCCACTCTGGTTGGCTTGGGTAAATGACTTGGTTGGTACTAAGACAGCTGATCCTGCTGCTTACCAAAACTTGCTTGATACAGTTCACCCAGCTCGTTTCAAAGTTGGACAAATGATCGGTTCATTTGGTATCTTGATGGGTGTGGCTGCTGCTATTTACCGTAATGTTGAAGCAGACAAGAAACACCAATACAAAGGAATGATGATTGCGACAGCTCTTGCAACTTTCTTGACTGGTGTTACTGAGCCGATTGAATATATGTTCATGTTCGTTGCAACTCCTCTTTACCTTGTATACTCATTAGTTCAAGGTGCTGCCTTTGCTATGGCTGACGTAGTAAATCTACGTATGCACTCATTCGGTTCTATCGAATTCTTGACTCGTACTCCACTGGCTGTTAACGCAGGTCTTGGAATGGATATTATTAACTTTGTTTGGGTAACTGTCCTCTTTGCAGTTATCATGTACTTCATTGCTAATTTCATGATTCAAAAATTCAACTATGCTACTCCAGGACGTAATGGAAATTACGAAACAGCTGAAGGTGCTACTGAAGAAGGATCTAACGGAGAAGGGCAAGTTGCTGCAGCTTCTCAAGCTGTAAATATTATTAATCTTCTTGGTGGACGTGCTAATATCGTCGATGTTGACGCTTGTATGACTCGTCTACGTGTTACAGTAAAAGATGCTGAAAAAGTTGGTTCTGAAGCACAATGGAAAGCAGAAGGAGCTATGGGGCTTGTCATGAAAGGACAAGGAGTTCAAGCTATCTACGGACCAAAAGCTGACGTTCTTAAATCAGATATCCAAGATATTCTTGATTCAGGTCAAGTTATTCCAGAAACACTTCCACACCAAATGACTGAAGTTCAAAAAGCTGAAGTAGAATTCAAGGGTGTGACAGAAGAAGTATACTCTGTTGCTGATGGTCAAGTAATTGAATTAGAACAAGTTAAGGATCCTGTTTTCTCTCAAAAAATGATGGGTGACGGATTCGCAGTAGAACCATCTAATGGACATATCCTTTCTCCAGTAGCTGGTACTGTTTCAAGTGTTTTCCCAACTAAACACGCTCTTGGTATTACGACTAAATCTGGTCTTGAAGTTCTTGTTCACATCGGTCTTGATACTGTTAGCCTTGAAGGTAAACCATTTGAAGTAAAAGTTTCAGAAGGTCAAACAGTTGCAGCTGGAGATCTCTTGGTTGAAGCAGATCTAAATGCGATTCGTGAAGCTGGTCGTGAAACATCTACAATCGTTGTATTTACAAATACAGATGCTATCAAGTCAGTTAAACTAGAACAAACAGGTTCACTTGCAGCTAAAACAGTAGTTGCCAAAGTTGAATTGTAATATGACAGGGGTTGGAAATGTTTTTCCAACCTCTTGTTTATAGGAGAAAAGTATGAAATTTTTAACACTAAATACCCATAGTTGGATGGAAAAAGATCCCCAAGAAAAATTCCGACTTTTACTTCAAGATATTCTTGAACAAGACTACGATCTGATTTGTTTTCAAGAGATTAACCAAGAAATAAGTTCAATTCTTGCCGAAACAGATGAACTTTATCGTCCCCTACCATCAGCTGAACCAATTCATCAAGATCATTATATCTATCTTTTGGTTCAAGAGTTGAAGAAAGCTGGTAGAGAATACTATTGGACTTGGGCCTACAACCATATTGGCTATGATCGATATCATGAAGGTGTTGGAATACTTTCTAAAAACCAAATCCAAGCACGAGAAATTTTAGTTTCAGATGTCGATGATCCTACAGACTATCATACTCGCAGAGTAGCCTTAGTAGAAACGACGGTAGATGGGAAAGATCTTGCAGTTGCAAGTGTGCACCTATCATGGTGGGATAAAGGCTTCCAAGAGGAGTGGGCTCGATTTGAATCAGTCTTAACTGATTTAAATAAACCACTTTTACTAGCAGGTGATTTTAATAATCCAGCTGGGCAAGAAGGTTATCAGACCATTCTTGCAAGTCCCTTATCACTACAAGATGCCTATGAAGCTGCTCAAGAAAGAAGCGGTAGCTATACAGTCCCACCTGAAATCGATGGCTGGAAAGGGAATTCCGAACCTCTTCGAATTGACTATGTGTTTACGACAAAAGATTTACAAGTTAAATACTTACATGTAGTCTTTGATGGACAAAATAGTCCACAAGTCAGTGACCATTATGGTCTAAAAACAGAACTTATTTGGAAAGATTAAAGTCCAAAATATCCTAAAAATAGATTAACTCCCCTTATTTTTTTGAGGGGAGTTTGCTTGTTAATGTTATTAATATAGGTAAAGTTTTTGATTGTATAACTTGTAAAATAGGATAAAATCCTTTAAAATAAAAAGTGTTGGAGGAATTTATGAATGTAAATCAAACTGTGCGTATTATCCCAACGCTAAAAGTAAATAATCGAAATATAAATGAAGTGTTTTATGTAAATACTTTAGGGATGAAACCTTTATTGGAAGAATCAGCTTTCCTATCGTTAGGGGACCAATCAGGTCTTGAAAAACTTGTTTTAGAAGAATCGCCAAGTATGAGAACCCGTAAGGTCGAAGGGACTAAGAAATTAGCTAAGTTAATCGTCAAAGTAAAGAATCCTTCAGAGATTGAAGCTCTACTCGCTCGTATGGAAACTTTACCTAAACTATTTAAAGGAAAAAAAGGCTATGCCTTTGAAATTCATTCACCTCAAGATCACCTTATCCTTCTTCATGCAGAAGATGATGTAAATGAATTAAAAAAGCTTGAAGAGGAAGTCAACTTTTCTAAAAATGATAGTATGATTTACTTGTCAGAATTTGAAATTTCAACAGAAATTCACTTGCCAAACCAAATTAAAAGTTTACTAGAAGATGTAGAAGCTGATAAGAAATTGATATTTAAACAAGGTCATGGTGAGGATTTACTGGTTGAAAATTCTCTTACTTGGGATTTGTCTATGCTGAAGTTTCAAGTAGAAAAATTCGATATTCCAAGTCTTTGTCAGAAATTTGAGTCAGTAGGATACTTTGTTCCCAAGTCTGAGAAGTTCTTTTTGACAACAGACACTAACAATATTGAATTGTGGTTTGAGGAAGTATGAAACAAAAAATCATTCAAAAAATAGAGCAACAAATTGAGGCAGGGATTTATCCTGGTGCCTCTTTTGCGTATTATCGAGATGGTGAATGGTCTGATTGCTACCTCGGAGAAGCAAATCCAGAAATTGGAGAGCAGACTTGTCAAGGTTTAGTCTATGATTTGGCAAGTGTGAGCAAAGTCGTCGGAGTTGGAACTGTCTTAACCTTCTTGTGGAAGCAAGGCAAGATTGAGCTCGATCGATCCATAAAGACCTATCTTCCAGAGGCGGATTATCCAGACATCACCATTCGACAATTGCTAACGCATGCGACTGATTTGGATCCTTATATACCCAACAGAGATCAGCTCTCAGAGGCCCAGCTAAGAGAAGCCATGTTTCATTTGAATCGACGAGATAAGAGAGCTTTTCTATACTCGGATGTGCACTTTCTCTTGCTCGGTTTTCTCCTAGAGAATTACTTTGAGAAAAACTTAGACCAGATTTTACAAGAGCAAGTTTTCGATCCATGGAAGATGAAGGAAACTCAGTTTGGATTAGTTAGCAGTGCTGTTCCAACTGTTCGGGGACAGAAAGCAGGAGTGGTACATGATCCCAAAGCTCGTTTATTAGGTAGACATGCTGGAAGTGCAGGCTTGTTTTCAACTGTGAAGGATTTAAAACTCTTTCTTGAGCATTATTTACAGGATGATTTTGCTGACGGATTAAGTCAGAATTTTTCAGATTTGAGTGATAAGGAACGATCCTTGGCCTGGAATCTTGAAGGTGATTGGCTAGATCATACAGGCTATACTGGAACCTTTATCATGTGGAATCGTAAGAAGCAGGAAGCTGCGATTTTCTTATCCAATAGAACCTATGAAAAAGACGAGCGTGCCCAGTGGATCATAGACCGTAATCAGGTCATGGACCTAATTCGTGAAGCAGACTAGGGAGGAAGTATGTCAAAAGCTCTTAAAGGAACTCTTTTTACAGTGATTGCTGGTATTGCTTGGGGCTTGTCTGGGACCAGTGGTCAGTACCTAATGGTTCATGGGATATCGGCTCTAGTCCTAACCAATATCCGTTTGATTGTTGCAGGTTTGCTCTTAGTCCTCTTGTCCTATATAAAGTCTAAGGAACAATTTTTGGTTTTTCTAAAAGATAAATCAAGTCTGTTTTCTCTCTTACTATTTTCTTTATTTGGCCTCTTTCTGAATCAATTGGCTTATTTATCGGCTATTCAGGAGACAAATGCAGGTACAGCTACGGTGCTTCAGTATGTCTGTCCTGTTGGAATCTTGGCTTACACATGTATAAAGGATAAGGTAGCACCTACTATAGCCGAAATCCTTTCTATGATTTTAGCAATAGGTGGAACCTTTTTAATTGCGACTCATGGTCAGTTGGATCAGCTCTCTATGACACCAGCAGGTCTCTTTTGGGGTTTGTTCTCTGCTTTAACCTATGCTCTTTATATCATTTTACCCATTAAACTCATTCAAAAATGGGGGAGCATTCTGGTTATTGGTGTCGGTATGACCATCTCAGGTTTTGTAGCAGTGCCATTTACTGGGATTATCGGTGCTAGTCTACCTATGTCATTTGATATTTTCTTAGCATTTGCTGGAATTATTCTCATCGGAACTGTATTTGCTTACACGGCTTTTCTTAAGGGAGCCAGTATGGTTGGACCGGTCAAATCTAGTCTTTTGGCCTCTATTGAACCAATCTCTGCTGTATTTTTTGCTTTCATAATTATGGGAGATATATTTTATCCTGTAGATTTTCTTGGTATGGCAATGATTTTATTGGCTGTGACTATTATTTCATTAAAAGATTTAATGCTAGAAAAAAGAAAGAAATCAGCGTAGATGTTATGTTACCTTATCAAAAAGTTAGTATTGAATATAAAAAATCCACTCAAGAGAGTGGATTTTATTTTTTTACATTAGTCTTTATTTTCGTATGGCAAGATCAAATTCAAAAGAATACCTGTCATTGCTGATAGGGCAGTACCTGAAAGGGTAACTGGACCAAGTTTAAGGATTGCTCCACCAAGTCCAAGCACGAGCATTGCACTTGCGATGATAAGGTTACGCATTTGACCAAAGTCTACACGTTCCTTGATCAAAACTTTCAAACCGTTGCTGGCGATAACTCCATAAAGAAGAATTGACATACCACCAAGTACGGCGCTAGGGATTGTAGAAATCAAAGCAGTGAATTTACCAAGGAAGCTAAGGGCAATTGCGATAAAGGCTGCGTTGCGGATAACTGAGACAGAAGCGATACGAGTCATACCGATCACCCCTGTATTTTCACCGTAGGTAGTATTAGCAGGACCACCAAGGAAGGCAGATACAGATGTTGCGATACCGTCACCAAGAAGGGTACGGTGAAGACCTGGTTCTTTCAAGAATTGACGGCCACAGATTTGGCTCAAGACCGTGTGGTCTCCAATATGTTCTGAGATTGTTACGATCGCGATTGGTAAGATTGCGATTGTCTCTGGACCGAAGTAAAGGTTGTATTCTTTGAAGGCACCACCTGTGCTAAATGGTAGGTAGAAGCCTGGAATTTCAAACCAGTTAGCTTGAAGAACAGGTGTGAAGTCTACTAGACCAAGAAAGACTGCAAAGATATATCCACCGATAATGGCAAATAAGAAAGGAATGATACGAAGGAATCCTTTTCCTTTTGTATTTATAAAGGCAGCGATGAGGAAGGTAACCACAGCTACAAGAGCATTTTTCCAGTTGCCATCAGCAACAAGACCAGCATTTGTTACAGCTGAACCTGCAAGACCAAGACCAATTACGATAATCATAGGTCCGATAACGATTGGTGGTAAAAGTTTATCAATCCATTTTGTACCAGCAAAGCGGATGCTAGTTGAAACAAGAACGTAGATTAAACCAGTTAAGATAACCCCTGTTTGAGCGGCGGAAACATCGCCACCCATTTCCTTCATAGCAAGAGACATTGCAGTGATGAAGGCAAAAGAAGAACCGAGATAGACCGGAACTTTAAAGCCAGTACATACCATGTAAATCAGTGTTCCGACACCTGATGCAAACAGGGCAACAGATACAGGCATTCCCAAAATTAGTGGCACCAAGATGGTAGCACCAAACATGGCAAACACGTGCTGGAAGCTGAGTAGAATTCCCTTACCAAAAGAAGGACGTTGGTCAACGTCGAGTAACAAATCAACAGTTGATTCTTGTTTCATAAATACCTCACTTTTTGGGCATCAAAAAAGAGCCCATTATTTTACAGCAATAGGCTCTCAGAGTAAGACTTCATTAAAAAATAATTGACCACATTTTAATGAATGTTATGTATATCTGCGTCTTCGTCACCTCACGGGATGACATTAAAAACCTTTGCTTAGGATAGTATAGCAGAAAAAATTCGTTTTGTAAACGAATTTTTCCCTAGCCCAGAAATAAGAAAGCGAGGTATGATTTTGTAAATCATTTTTTCCCGAGCCTAGAAATAAGAAAGCGAAGTTCGTTTTGTAAACGAATTTTTCCCGCGCCTAGAAATAAGAAAGCGAGATTGATTCTGCAGATTTAAGTATAATTCCTTTAAAGCGGACGTTTATTTGGCATACCTGCTTTTCTTGGGTATTTATTTGGAGTTTCTTTTTTCTTTTCTACCACAGTAATATAGCGAGGGTCTCCATTGGGAAGAGTATAGTTGATGTTGTCCTCAACTTTGCTAAAGAGAAGGTTAAGAGCATTTTTTGCCTCTGTCAATTCCTCGGGTGCATTGCTTGCCTTGAGTGCCAGTAATTTACCACCGACTTTTAGAAAAGGAATGGTTAATTCAGATAAGACCTGCAGACGAGCAACTGCTCGAGCTGTGACGATATCAAACTGGGCACGAAAATTCTTGTCTTGACCGAAATCTTCTGCACGTCCATGGTAGAAGTGAACATTTTCTAAGTCTAACTCTTGTGCTAAGAGATTAAGGAAGTTAATTCGCTTGTTTAGAGAGTCAATAATGGTTACATCTAACTGAGGGTAGAGAATCTTCATAGGAAGGCTTGGAAATCCAGCACCAGCTCCAATATCTAATAACTTAATTTCCTGATTTTCAATCAACCCTTGTAGGATAGGTGCAATCGAATCATAAAAATGCTTGAGATAGACTTCTTCCTTATCCGTAATGGCAGTTAGATTGATTTTTTCATTCCACTCGACTAAGAGTTCAAAATAACGCTCAAATTGTGCTTTTTGCTGGTCAGTAAGAACAATATTTTGTTCAGCGAGTAATGTGTAAAAAGTTTCTGTTTTCATAGTTGTATCCTTCTTTGATGTCATCTTATTTTACCAAAAAATATGGAAATTTGATATACTTGTACTAATCAAAAGGCAGAAAGGAGCTTTATGATGTATTGGATTTTTTATGGACTTCTTGCTCTAATTATTTTCTTGGTAATTGACTGCTATAATAAATTGGTGAAAAATCGTATGCAGACCAAGGAAGCTTGGAGTCAGATTGATGTTCAGTTGAAGCGTCGAAATGATCTCTTACCAAACTTAATTGAAACAGTAAAAGGTTACGCTAAATACGAAAGTTCTACTTTAGAAAAGGTGACTGAACTCCGTAGGCAAGTAGCTGTAGCAACTACACCTGCAGAAGCTATGAAAGCTAGTGATGCACTGACTCGTCAGGTATCTGGTATTTTTGCGGTTGCAGAGAATTATCCTGACTTGCAGGCTAGTAGCAATTTTGCTCACTTACAAGAAGAACTGACTAACACAGAAAATAAAATTTCTTATTCACGTCAGCTCTATAATAGTGTCGTTAGCAACTACAATGTTAAATTAGAAACTTTCCCAAGTAATCTGGTTGCAGCTATATTTGGCTTCAAGGCAGCGGATTTCCTTCAAACTCCAGAAGAAGAAAAGGCTGTACCTAGAGTTGATTTTAATGGTTTAGGTGACTAAGATGCTGTACAAACAAATTGCTAGTAATAAACGTAAAACTTGGATTCTTTTAATTGTCTTCTTTCTTTTGCTAGCCATAGTTGGTTATGCGGTTGGTTTTCTGTTCATGAACTCAGGTATCTGGGGCGTGACCATAGCTATGATTATCGGTTTCATCTATGCCTTGACCATGATTTTTCAATCTACAGAGATTGTCATGAGTATGAATGGTGCGCGTGAGGTTGATAGAAACGAAGAACCTGTTCTCTATCATGTTGTCGAGGATATGGCAATGGTGGCGCAGATTCCTATGCCACGAGTTTATGTAATTGATGACCCGGGTTTGAATGCCTTCGCCACCGGTTCGAATCCTCAAAATGCTGCTGTTGCTGCTACGTCAGGTCTTTTAGAGATCATGAATCGTGAGGAGTTAGAAGCTGTAATCGGGCATGAAGTTAGTCATATTCGCAACTTAGATATTCGAATCTCTACCATTGCTGTTGCTCTTGCTAGTGCCATCACTCTTTTATCGAGTATGGCTGGTCGTATGATGTGGTGGGGTGGAGCTAGTCGTAGTCGTAGAAGTAATGACCGTGATGGTGGAGGAATTGAAGTGATTATGTTAGTTGTTTCTCTCCTAGCCATCGTTCTAGCACCTCTTGCAGCAACTTTGGTGCAGTTAGCTATCTCTCGCCAACGAGAATTTTTAGCGGATGCTTCAAGTGTGGAATTAACACGCAATCCTCAGGGGATGATCAATGCCCTCCTTAAACTAGACAATAGTCAACCCATGAGTCATCATGTAGATGATGCTAGTAGTGCCCTTTATATCAATGATCCTCAAAAACCAGGTTTCTTGAAAAAACTATTTTATAC
>ERZ772909.568-NODE-568-length-22534-cov-2.751679_pt1 | contig 22534 bp, 23 predicted proteins | sample MGYA00511137_ERZ772909 | MGnify/ENA primary metagenome ERZ772909 (study PRJEB29015, sample SAMEA2738095) | human oral metagenome | biome: human oral; feature: human-associated habitat; material: saliva | place: China | collected 2270 ... | reverse complement strand
TGTAGCAGGTGCTATAGCTGGTGGTTTTTCAACAAAAGAGACACAAACTACATTGGTCCTTATAGAAAATCGCTCAGGTGTTCAATTAGCGGCAGCCATTGGCTCAGCTTCTAGCACTGATTTCTTTGGTATGGGCGGTGGCGTTGGCGCTTCTCTTGGTGCTGGACTTGGCGCATATTCAAGAACACCTGAGGGAAAAACACTTGTAAATGCTTTCCTTGATTCGATGAATCAATTAGTTATCGCCCTAAAAGACTACAAAGCACAAACCGTAAAGGGCGGTCTTGGCAAAGGTGGAAGCCTAAAAGTAGGAGATTAATATGAAATTTATAGCCATTTTATTTTGTTCATTAACTTTTTTGTTTTCTATGAGTTATGAAAAAAAAGTTGAAGCTAGGCTTTGTGGTCTTATAAATCAAAGAGAAATGGCTAAAATTTATGGCGACATAAGAAGTATTGATAGCTTTGATAAAAAAATAGAAAGCTATAAATTTCGCAACGGAATAGAAAAATTTGACGAGGATAGTTGTCGTGCAAATGGCTACTATCCTGTTGATCCAAACTATGCACCATATCCTCCTAACTACCGCCCATACTATCAAAATGAGTACGAAAGATTTGATAGATTTCAGCGTGGTTACCGTGGAGGCTACTACAACGACGATGACTATGATGATGGTTTTGATCGTGGTTATAGACGTGGTTATAAGGATGCCAGAAGAGATTATAGGCTAGGTAGATAATCAATCTTATCTAGCCTTAACTTTCCCTAGCTCTATTTTCTAACAAAAAATTATTTTTACAAAATAACAAATCAAAAGCAATGCATATATCAAATTTTACTGCTATAAACAAATTCGAGACATTAAGTAAAAAATATAAAACCTGTGGATATGGCAACATCCTAACTATCCAAATTTTTTTTTCGATAAAAGTGCAATAGACAGCATAATAAATAAACTAGAGCAAAATAACGAAATTTTAAAAGAGATAACAAGCAAGATCAGCAGAAACGATCTTTTAAAGGTGCAAATTAACGCCCTAGAAGATGAGATCTTTTACTCATCTTTCATAGAGGGCGAGAGGCTAAAAAGATCAAGCATTCGCTCATCGGTAAAAAAGAGACTAGATGAAAATTTTGACTGGTTAGCCGACACTCTTGCGACTAGACATAGCGATAATCTAGCCTCGCTAATGCTTGAAGCAAATTTAAACAAAGCTCCTATGAACTTCGAACGGTTACATGGCTGACACAATGCCTTGTTTGAATATAGCTATAGCAAAAATTTATAAGATAAAAAGAGCTAAATTTAGAGATTATGAGATGAGCGTCGTCTCAGATCCTTCAAAAAATGTGCAAATCCACTACGAAGCCTTGCCAGCAGAGCACGTAGAGGATGAAAATTTTTAAATTTTATCAATAAAAGCTCCAAAAACACCTATGTAAAAAGTGCCTTAGCGCACCTTTGGTTTGTGATTCCTTATGAGGGCGGCAATGGGCCGCGCATGGCAAGGGCTTTGGCACACTACTTTTTCTATCTCCAGCGTTATTTATGCAAATAAAAAGATTATTATGAAATTTTAGAGCAGACAACAAAACTTGAAAATAATTTAGACTTTGACTTTACGGCATGGATAAAGTGGCATCTAAAGGCGGTAAATAGCGCCATAAAACAAGCTATAAGCTCATTAAAAAGATAAAATTTCTATCAAAATTTAAGAGCCAAAGCCCTTAAATTTTATCTTTACTTAGGATTTTTGCGAGCTGCTCTTTGATCTCATCATCAAATTCGCTAACGCTTATCACACCCCTGCTCTCGCACATCTTAGCGTCATTTACCTCGCAGTAGCCACTCAGCGCGTTTTTGTATCCGCCCCTTATGCAGGCCTCTCTGTCTTCTAAAAATCCAGCCCCGCCAAGGATGAGCACGCCAAGGTCAAAGCCGATCTTAAATTTCGCGCTCGCCGAGCTTTTTATCCAGCTTAAAAATATCTCGTCATACCTTAGCCCAAGCGCTCCAACGCCATCTGGCACGACCAAGATATCCACGCCGTAAAGGCTCTCAGCGTAAATTTCAGGATGAAGCCTGACGCCAAATTCATCGACTATCTCAGGCTTTAGGGCGTAGGTTTTGATGTTAAAACCTTCAAATTTATGCAAAAAATCATAAATTTTGGCAAAGCTTAACAAATTTATCTTGTCAAACATCAAAATGCCAACTTTCATGCTAGCTCCTTTTAATGAAGTGCCTCATTTAGCTTGATCGCCCTTTTGCTAGCACTCGCAGTGATCTGACCTGTTTGGCTATTTTGTCTAAAATGAAGTCCGTTTAGCCCGCCAAGCTCAAGCGCTTTGTAAATTTCAGCTTCAAATTTAAACTCTGGATTTAGCTTAGCTAGCTTTTCGCGCTCGCTTGCCGAGATATAGACCTTTGTGCCCTCAAGCACCGCTATGCCAGCATCCACGATGCAGTTATCACCAAGTGGCACGCCTGTGACTGAGTTTGCGCCAAGCAAGCAGTGTTTGCCGATGCTTACAGGGTTGCCGTTCGTGCCGCTTAGCACGCCAAGTATGCTAGCTCCGCCACCAACGTCACTGCCCTCGCCCACTACGACAGAGCTGCTGACCCTGCCCTCGACCATGACGCCGCCAGTCGTACCTGCGTTAAAGTTAATGTAAGCAGCCCCTGGCATGACTACCGTGCCAGGATGCACAGCTGCGCCCATGCGGACTTTGGCAGCGTCTAAAATTCTCGTGTTATCAGCTGGGATGATGTGACTTAAAAATCTTGGGAATTTATCCACGCTCACGATCGCTGGATACTCGCCAAACATCTTTAGAGAAATTTCATTTTCTCTTAGCCACTCAAGCTCGATCGGGATGTTTTGACTAGTCCATGCGACATTTGGTAGCACTCCAAAGGCTCCATCAAGTACGATCGTCCTAGGTGCGACCTTGCCAAGTGAGATCAAGTAGAGCTTGAGATAGACGGCCTCCACGCTAAGCGGCTTTGCGTCATCAAACAAAAATACAAGCTTAAATTTATTCTCATTTAGCTCAAGGTCGTCATCAAATGCCATCTTTACAGCATGTAAATTCTCCACGTTTTTGTGTGATTTTATATCTTTTTCAAAGACGCTAAAGAGCTTGCTAGCCTTTTTTGCTACCTTTGGTGTGAGATCGGCTACGAACTCGTGAACGCTAAAATCAATCTCAACATCGCACTTTTGCAAAGCATAGATAAAGGCAGCTGCGCTTAAAAAGCTCTCTTTATAATTTACAACGGCGTAACTTGCTTGCAAAATTTTGTCGCTATTTTTTTGTCCGCGATCGACTCTTGCGATGCCAAAAGCAACTGGATCTTTGTAGCCATCTTTTTTTCTAAATTCTTCAAAAAATTCCTTAAATTCGTTTGCGTCTTTAAACTCTTTAGACATCTATTCTCCTTTAAATTTTTTCTTAGTCTAGCCAAAAATGGCTAAAAATTTTATGATTTTAAAGCATTTGAGCTTTGATAAATTTATAAATTATAATAATGATTAACCTTATCATAAAGAAAATAGAAATAAAATGCCTCAAATTTTACAAGGAGACAAAATGTCAAATTTAGCTACCAAACCAAAATTTGCCTTAGCTGCGTTGATCGGCCTAGTCGCTGGCGTAGTTTCAGCCTTTGTCAAATGGGGTGCAGAAGTGCCACTTCCACCAAGAAGCCCTATGGATATGTTTAACGCAGCTTGCGGACCAGAAAGTGCCATCAGAGCGGCTGATGCGATCGACTGCTCGAGAAATTTTCTAAATCCCCCTTATGTGTTTTTAAGAGATTATGTCGGTATCGCCGATCCAAACGCCGCTATCTACGAGTTTGCAGGGCATGCATTTAACTACGTGATGCTAACGCACATCATATTCTCAGTCGTCTTTGCCGTTGGTTACTGCGTCGTGGCTGAGAAATTTCCAAAGATCACGATGTGGCAAGGCGTGATGGCTGGTGTCTTAGCAACTATCACAGTTCACGGCATCTCACTGCCGCTTCTTGGCCTCACTCCGCCACTTTGGACACTTCCTTGGTATGAGTATGTCTCTGAGTTTGTAGGTCACATGGTCTGGTTTTGGTCGATAGAGATCATCCGCCACGACCTAAGAGCTAGGATCACAAAAGAAAAAGATCCAAGCGACTACTGCAACGCTTAGCTTATAAATTTGCTGTTTTGGGCACAAAACCTAAAATAGCAAAATTTAATCATTTAAAAACTCTAGCGCCTCTTGGTCGCAGCCAATACCTAAAAACAAAATTTTCATCATTTTTGCAAGGCTTGAAAATCTTAACTAGCTTTTAATGCATAAATTTAAAATTTTAAGCGTTTAGTACTCACTGCTAAGCTCTAAATTTTCTAAACAAAGCGGCTTTTCATCCTCAAAGATCACCACAATACCGTAAGGCTCGCAGATATCAAGCTCGCCTTCAGCAAATCTCATCAACCACTGCTTATCGTGCGCATAAAAGGTGCATTGTGGCGAGCCAAATGGCAATTCGCAAACTGGCACGTCAAGCAAGCTAAGCTCATCCTTGCTCAAAAAGCACCCTCGCCTAAGCTCATCTTTTAAAAAGGCAAGCGCCTCTTTTACGTACCGGTCAATATCACTGGCAACTCGCTCTGCTAGTAAAGTAGTCTCATCATCCACGTCTGCCCCATCTGTGCTAACAAGGCAAAATGGCACCTGATCAAAAATTTCACTTTTTAGTCCAGTCTCCGCATACCAGATAAAGCCATCATCTGTTGCAACTTTTTCAAGTTCGCCAAATTTCAAAGTCATTTTGTATTCTCATTTTTTGTGCTTTTGCTACTCTTATGAAAAAGAGCCAAATTTAGGCAAATTTGTCATGATTTAAAATAGAAATAGCTTGTAAATTTGCCCTTTTAACATAAAGCAAAAGCTAAATTTACAAGCAAATTTTCAGTTTTTCTCACTATTTAAAAGCAAAATTTCTCATCAGTGCCATTTTGCTTGCGCATAGCTTTAAAGTTAGCAAGATTGTCTTTGTCTAAAAAGTAATCTTTCTCTTTTTTATTGCGCGCTTCTAGCTTTTCTATGCCTTTTGCAAGGGCTGCTTTTCTATCTTCGTGAGGTGAGCTAAATTCTGGCGAAAACATCGCTTCATAGGCATTTTTCTTAGTCCATTCAAGCGCTTTATCAGCGATCTCTTGTTGCTTTTTGATATCGCAAAATGCATAAGGATTGACCACGTCGCCAACAAGCTTCATAAACGCCCCTATCGCAGCCACCACGTCAGTAAATTTCTCGCCCTCCATGTCTATAACGCCTCTTAGCAAGATCGCGCGGTTTTTTGCCACGTAAAACCAAAATACCGCATCATCGCGAAGTCCAAGATCGTATGCGCGAGCTGAGAGGACAAAAAGAGTTATCGGAGAGACCATTTGCGGGGCGTCTTGCACGATCTTTTCAGCCTTTTTGAAGTCCTCTTCTTTGCCACTTTTTAAAAGCTCATCTATCTTGTCATAAACCTTGACGTACTCCACCTTGCCAGCATTTGCTGAGTAGTAAGGCGTGACGTAGATGTCGATACTTCTTACTTTGCCATCGTTTGCAAAGCCACATACCGCTGTAAAAAGTAGTGCCGTAAGCAGTGATAAAATTTTCATTTTAGCTCCTTAGTTTAAAATTTTTATTATTTTAACTAAAAGCAGTTGAAAAGTTTGGGATAAATTTAAGAGAAAGTCCGCAAATTTAAAGCGGACTTTGAAGATTAGTTTTTAAAACTATGGATAGGTGCTGGAATTTGTCCGCCACGAGCGATGAAATCAGCACTTGAAGCCTTATTTATCTTCATCACAGGCGCTCTTCCTAAAAGGCCGCCAAACTCGATCATATCGCCCTCACGTCCAAGAGGTATGATACGAACGGCCGTTGTTTTTTGATTTATAACGCCGATAGCCGCCTCATCAGCGATCATCGCAGCTATACTCTCGCTTGGCGTATCCGCAGGTATGGCGATCATATCAAGCCCCACCGAGCATATCGCCGTCATCGCTTCAAGCTTTTCTAAATTTAGCGATCCCGCGCGCACCGCAGCTATCATACCCTCATCCTCTGAGACTGGGATAAACGCACCGCTTAAGCCGCCCACTTGATTGCACGCCATGACGCCACCTTTTTTAACCGCGTCATTTAGCAGAGCAAGTGCCGCAGTCGTGCCGTGCGTACCAACAGCCTCAAGCCCCATCTCCTCAAGCACGCGAGCTACCGAGTCGCCCACAGCAGGTGTCGGAGCAAGAGAGAGATCGACGATACCAAATTTAACCCCAAGGCGCTCGCTCGCCATTTGACCGACTAGCTGGCCGATACGAGTGATCTTAAAAGCTGTCTTTTTCACAGTCTCAGCCACCACGTCAAAGCTCTCGCCACGCACCTTTTCAAGCGCTCTTTTTACGACGCCTGGGCCTGAAACGCCGACATTTATCACCACATCAGCCTCGCCCACGCCGTGAAATGCACCAGCCATGAAAGGATTATCCTCGACTGCGTTTGCAAAGACAACAAGCTTCGCACAGCCCATCTCTGAAGCTGCTGCCGTCTCTTTTATGATGCGTCCCATGTCACGCACTGCGCTCATATTTATGCCACTTTTTGTTGAGCCGACATTGACGCTTGAGCACACTTTTGCGGTTTGTGCGAGCGCTTGCGGGATAGAATTTATCAAAATTTCATCGCCCTTTTGATAGCCCTTTTGCACTAGAGCCGAAAAACCACCTATAAAATCAATACCAACTTCAATAGCCGCCCTATCAAGCGTCTTTGCGATCATCACGTAGTCTTTTGCGTCCGTTGCGGCGCCGATTATCGAGATAGGCGTCACGCTCACTCTTTTATTGACGATTGGTATGCCTAGCTCGGCAGAAATTTCGTTGCCCACTCTAACTAGGTCTTTGGCTTTAGTGGTGATTTTTGCGTAAATTTTGTCGCAGGCTTTGCCTATGTCAGGGTCGATGCAGTCAAGCAAACTAATGCCCATCGTGATCGTTCTGATGTCAAAATTTTGCTCCTCGATCATCGAGATAGTTTCGGTTACGTTTTTGATATCCATCTTTTGTCCTTAAATTTTGTGCATAGCATCAAAAATGGCTGAGCTTTGGATATTTATCTTTACTTTTAGGCTCTCTCCAAGCTTATCTAGCTCCGCTCTTAAGGCTGTAAAGTCCTTATTTTCATCGCTTGAAACCACCGCCATCATCGTGAAAAAATCGCTCAAAATAGTCTGACTTATATCATCTATGTTTAGACCTAGCTCGCTAAGCTTTGCTGAGACGCCAGCAACGATGCCAACTCTATCTTTTCCGACTACGGTTACGATCGCTTTCATCTTTTCTCCTGTTAAATTTTCTTTTTAATGATTGCATTTTGGCTCCAAAATTTAAACCCTGCATCAAGCAAAGCTAAATTTTGGTAGCCAAATTTAATTAAAATTTGCTCTAAATTTTATCTTTTGTAAATTTACTTCGAGCAAGCACTCTTGCCGTCATTTACTGGCTGGATCGCTGAGTTATCAGCCCCGCCGCCGTTATTTATATTTTCTATTATCTCCCAAAGCCTTGCAGCTGCGCTCTCGTAGCGTTTTGCAGTGACTGAGTTTGGCTCGTAAAAGCTAACTGGCTTACCATTATCGCCGCCCACACGAACCGCTGGCTCGATAGGAATTTCAGCTAAAATTTGAGTGTTGTAAGCCTTTGCCACCTCTTCGGTCGTGCCTTTGCCAAAGATATCGTACTCTTTGCCGTTATCTGGGCAGATGAAGCCGCTCATATTTTCGATGACACCAGCGATTGGGATGTGAAGCTTCTCAAACATATCAAGCGCACGTTTGCTGTCATCAAGTGCTACCACTTGTGGCGTTGTGACGCAGACACCTGCCGTTACTGGCACGCTTTGAGCTAGAGTTAGCTGTGCGTCGCCCGTTCCTGGAGGCATGTCGAGAAACAAGACATCAAGCTCGCTCCAAAGCACGTCCCTTAGTAGCTGCTCGATCGCTTTCATGATCATCGAACCACGCCAGATAAGGCTCATGCCCTCCTCCATCAAAACACCCATACTCATCATCTCCACGCCGTGACTAAGTATCGGCTTTAGCTTGTTGCCAACGACTTGTGGCTGGGGATTTACTTCGCCAAGCATTCTTGGGATGTTTGGTCCGTAGATGTCAGCGTCCAAAATTCCCACTTTTTTGCCTAGTTTTGCCATTGAGATGGCTAAATTTAGCGTTGTGGTTGATTTACCAACGCCACCTTTGCCAGAGCTTACCATTACGAAATTTTTGACTTGCGGCGCGATATTTTTTCCACTTTGAGTGTTACTTTTCTCCTCAGGTATCTTTGGCTGGATCAAATTTAGCACGTACTCATTTGAGCCCATGACACGTTTGATGTCTGTTTTTAGCTCATTTGCCACCTCTGGGCTTGAGCTAACGATCTCGACTTCTATTAAAATTTTCTCGCCGATCTCCACGTTTTTTACAAAGCCAAAGCTAACTATATCCTTCTCAAATCCCGGATATATGACACCTTTTAGTCTATTTAAGACCTCTTCTTTATTTAACATTTTTCTCCTTTTATTAGATCTTTTGAAATTTTATATGCACAAAATTTTGGTCCGCACATCGAACAAAAATGAGCGCTCTTAAACGCATCTTCTGGCAAGCTCTCATCGTGAAGCTCTCTAGCCTTTTTTGGATCAAAGCTAAGCTCAAACTGCTTGTTCCAGTCAAATGCGTATCTAGCATCGCTCATCGCATGGTCTTTTTCGATGGCTCCAGCCTTGCCAAGCGCGACGTCTGCGGCATGAGCTGCTATCTTGTGAGCTACGATGCCCTCTCTTACGTCATTTTCATTTGGCAAACCAAGGTGCTCTTTTTGCGTCACATAGCAAAGCATGCTAGCGCCGTGATATGCTGCCATCGTACCACCAATCGCTGAAGTGATATGATCATACCCTGCGCCGATATCGCTAACAAGCGGTCCAAGCACGTAAAATGGGGCATCATGGCAGAGCTCTTGTTCGATTTTCATATTATACTCAATTTGACTTAATGGCACATGACCAGGGCCCTCTATCATCACCTGCACATCTTTTTGCCACGCACGAAGTGTAAGCTCTCCAAGCACCTTTAGCTCACTAAGCTGTGCCTCGTCTGTCGCGTCATAAAGGCAACCTGGGCGAAGTCCGTCGCCAAGCGAGAGCGAGACGTCATATTTTGCGCAAATTTCTAAAATTTGATCAAAAATCTCATAAAATGGATTTTGCCTATTTAGCTTTGACATGTAGCTTGCACTAAGGCTACCACCGCGGCTAACTATGCCCATTTTACGCTTTTTAACAAGGGGCAAAAACTCACGCAAAAAGCCAGCGTGTATCGTAAAGTAACTAACCCCTTGCCTTGCTTGCTTCTCTAGCACGCTTAAAATCAGCTCATTTGTGATATTTGTAACCTCTTTTGCCTCTTTTAAAATTTCATACATCGGCACTGTGCCAACTGGCACGCTTGAATGCTCTATGATAGCGCTTCTAATGGCATCCAAATCGCCGTCCGTGCTTAGATCCATAACCGTATCAGCGCCAAATTCTAAGCAAATTTCAAGCTTTCTAAGCTCCGCGCAAATGTCGCTACTTAGGCTTGAGTTGCCGATATTTGCATTGATTTTTGTCTTTAGCTTTCTGCCTATACCCATTGGCTTTAAATTTATGTGATTTACATTTGCTGGGATGATGATGCTACCTTTTGCCACCTCATCCATCACCAAATTTTCGCTCACTCCCTCGACCTTTGCCACATAGCTCATCTGCTTTGTGAGCTCACCACGCCTAGCATAGTACATCTGCGTCTTTGTCATGACTAGCCTTTTTTTAAAATTTAAGGGTTCATTTTAGTCCTTTTTTGTTTTGATCTAACTAAATGCTAGACTTAAATTTATTTCTATAAAAAGAAATATTTAGCTTTTAGGTGTATAATTCCGTAACAATCTTCAAAGGAGCTACCTTGCTTGATATCTCACTTATAATGCTAGGAGCAGGAAATTCCAGTCGTTTTGAGCTACCTGTAAAGAAGCAATGGCTTCGCATCGGCAGCGACCCACTTTGGCTATTTGCCACTAAAAATTTGAGTAACTTTTACACATTTAAAGAGATCATCGTCGTTAGTAAAGAGTGCAAATATATGTCTAAATTTGCTCCAAATTATAAATTTGTTGATGGCGGCGAGACAAGGCAAGATAGCCTAAAAAACGCTCTTGAGCTAGTAAGTAGCGAATTTGTCCTAGTTAGCGACATCGCGCGCCCTTGCATATCAAGCGAGCTCTTTCACAAGATCATCGAGGCGGCCACTCAGGCTGACTGCGTGGTGCCTGCACTAAAGATCGCAGACACTGCCTATCTTGGCGAAAATGCAATCGATAGAGAAAAGGTAAAACTTATCCAAACGCCGCAGCTCTCGCGCACAGCACTTCTTAAAAAGGCTCTTAGTAGCGGCGAAATTTACACAGATGATAGCTCGGCTATGAGAGCCATTGGCGCAAGCGTTTGGCACATTTTGGGCGATGAGATGGCTAGAAAGATCACTTTTAAAGAGGACCTTGCCAAAATTTCAGCCCTAAAAGCACCAGAAAATGAGGTTTTTGTTGGTAGCGGCTTTGACGTGCATGAGTTTGAAAAGGGCCGTCCGCTTGTGCTTTGTGGCGAAAAGATCGACTATGAGTTTGGGCTAAAGGCTCACAGCGACGGTGACGTGGCACTTCACGCTCTGACTGATGCCATTTTAGGAGCTGCTGGGCTTGGCGATATAGGCGAGCTCTTTCCTGATACGGACGATAAATTTAAAGATATTAGCTCTATTTATCTATTGCAAGAAGCCTATAAAAGGGTGCAAAGCGTGGGATTTGTGCTAACAAACGCTGATATCACGATAATGGCGCAAAAGCCAAAACTTTCAAAACTAAAATCAAAAATGGAGGCAAACATCGCGCAGGCTCTAAATTTAAGCCAGAGCCGCATAAATGTAAAGGCGACGACGACTGAGAGGCTTGGCTTTGTGGGCAGATGCGAAGGGATCGCTGTCATGGCAAGCGCTAGCCTTAAATTTTACAACTGGACACAAATATGAAAATTTTAATAGTAGAAAACGAAATTTACCTAGCTGGCTCGATGGCTAGCAAACTAGCTGACTTTGGCTACGACTGTGAGATCGCAAAGAGCGTCAAAGAGGCTTTGAAATTTGAAAATTTTGACGTAGTGTTACTTTCTACCACACTCCCAGGGCAGGACTTCTACCCAGTCATAGAGAAATTTAAAAGCTCTATCATCATCTTACTCATCGCCTACATCAACAGCGACACCGTGCTAAAACCGATACAAGCGGGCGCGGTGGATTACATCCAAAAGCCATTTATGATAGAAGAGCTTGTTAGAAAGATAAGACATTTTGAAGAGTTTAGAGGCTTTAAAAACGAGATCAAAAACTACGAAAACTATATAAATTTCGCCCTAAAAGATTACGAGATACCTTGTTTTGAAGCTAAAAAGATCAAATTTCCACTTCTTTTAAAATCAAGCAAAAATGGCTACAGCGATAAATTTATCTTTAACTATGTAAAGGCAAACAAAACGCCATTTTTGTTTTTAGGCAAAGCCTGTTTTAGCGAGCTTGAAAAAGCACTTTCTCAAAGTGGCAACGAGCTAATATACATCACAAATCTTGAAGAGCTAAAAGAGGACGAAAAAGAGAAAATTTTAGAGCTTTGCAAGAAGAAAAAAGTGGCTATACAAACTAGCGATTTTGCGCAAAGTGCGCCATTTGAGGAGCTTGAACTCTCGGTTAGAGATAAGAATTTTGACATCGGCGAGATCGTCACGATCGATGAATATATAAAATATATCATCGTTAATTATCAAGATAAATTCCCCGACACCGAGCTTAGCAAAAAGCTTGGAATTTCTAGAAAATCACTTTGGGAAAAGAGAAAGAAATATGACGTCAGCAAGAAAAAATAGTGAAATTTCTATAAACACCGAAGTTTATGGCGCCTTAGAGCTTATCAAAAACAAAATTCTCTCAAATTTTAGCGCCCTGATGGACGACGAGCAGATCAAAGAGGTGGCAAAAAAGGGCTACTTTAATGGCGAGCCGATGCCCTACTCTTTTGGCTTTGCTCCATTTGGCGAGGTCAATCAAAATACCGCTAGCAAGCTGCATGCTGGGCAAAGAGTAAATTTAAATATGGACGGCAAGATCGTTGGGCACATCGACGTGGCAAAGGTCTTTAAATTTGACGAGAGCATGCGAGCTAAAAATATATTTTTAGCAAATGAATCAAACAGCGAAATGTCGCTAAATTTAGGCAAATACGGCATAAGCGGCGAGTTTGAGCTATATGATGAGAGCCTGCAAATAAGCAAAGATGCGCTAAATGAGCTGATAAAAGAGAGTGGCGCCAAGAAGATAACGGCTGTTTTTTTAACGGCTGATCCATTTAACCGCGCGCATGAACGCCTAATTAGAATGACTATCGACAAGGCCGATCTCGTGGTCGTTTTTCTAATAAGAACGCGCGAAGAGAGACATATTGATTACGAGATCAGAAAGCAAGTGCTTGACTTTTTTAACCAAAACTATCTGCCGACAAAAAAGGTCTTTGTCTTTGCGCTAAAAAACACGACCCTTTTTAGCTCGCACGCCAACCCAACGCTTGAGTGTATCGCGGCCTCAAGGCTTGGCGCAAACAAGCTCGTCATCGGACAAAACCACTCGGGCATCGGAATGTTCTTTGACCACAACGAGGCACACACGATCCTTGATATCTACAAAAACGACCTAAATTTAGACGTGATCGTCCTGCCTGAGCTAGTTTATTGCAACAAGTGCAAGACGCTAGTTAGCACCAAAAGCTGCCCACACGGACAGCACCACCAGATCAAATACCACCCAGACGTGATCAAAGAGCTGCTATTTAACGGCATCATGCCACCAGCCATACTCGTTAGGCCTGAAATTTCAGCGCTCATCTTAAGCAAGCTCTATGTAAATCGCTTTAAAGATATACAAAAGCTCTGCGACGATCTTTTTGTAAATTCTGGGCTGCTTGAAAACAAGACCGACCGAGACTTTTACGAGGAGCTCATGAAGCTCTACCAGACATCATCACTCACTTAAGGAAATTTATGCAAAAGCTATTTTTGACATTTTTTGGATTTGGACTTTTACCAAAGGCGCCTGGCACTTGGGGCTCGGTGGCTGGGGCTGTGGTGGCTTATTTTGTATTATATTTTTTCTCATCTACCACGCTTTTGCTAGCTAGCATTTTGTTATTTTTGGTGAGCATCAGTGTCATTGATGATTTTGAAAAAAAGGTAAAATCACACGACGAAAGCTTTATCGTGATCGACGAAGTTGCTGGTGTTTGGCTTGCTATCGCCATTAGCGGAGCGACGATCTCTCAGCTAGTGCTTTCGCTCGTGCTTTTTAGGGTGCTTGATATCAAAAAACCATCGATCATTGGTAGGATCGACCGCAACGTAAAGGGCGGACTTGGCGTTATGGGCGATGATATGGTCGCTGGATTTTTCGCTGGCATTATTAGCGCGATGATATATGGCGTGGCTATGAAATTTGGCGTAGTTTTGCCGTAAGCTGAGCTAGCTATCTTGCTGGCTCTTTTTAAATTTAACTCTCCCTACTTTTATTTTAGACCTCTTTTTAGATGAGAGCTTTATCGTTAGAATTTATCTCATCCCTGCCTGCAAATTTCTCTTTATCGTGAATTTTTCTAAAGACGATCATATTATAAAGTGAAAATTTTAGCTCTCCAAGAAGGCTTAAATTTTTCACATTTTCAGGGGTTATCTCATTGCCATTTTTGTCACGTCCTTTGCCGCCTAAAAATAGCAGATAAATAAGCAAGGTCATGAAGTTAAATCTTAAAAGTAACGCCAAGAAGCAGTTTATAAAGCCGTGATTGTATTTAATGCAAACGTAAAAGCCAAAAACAGCGTAAGTGGCTATTATAAAAAGCATAGTGTAAAAAATATAAGTTAGCCCATCATCGTTAGAAACGTCAAAATACTCACATATTGCACAAAAGATAGCTATAAAGATGGGAAATATCACAAGCGGAAAGATAAGATGTAGCCCAACTAGGTCAAATTTACTCAGATAGACTTTTATATTTCGCCTGCCAGCAAAGATCATCAACAAAATAGCTAGCACTATCGGCAAAAAAGACCAAACTAGCATAGAGATCATTGATGTCCAAATTGCACTCCTATTTTTGCTTTGTAAATTTGAGTTTTGCTAACGATGTTTTGCGTTCTTAAATTTAAAAAAACTAAATTTACCTGCGATTTTTGCGGTTTTCTATGCCTATCCTCTCGCTATCTTCGATCTCTGCAACATAGCTTGGATTTTTCTTTTTAGCCTCTTTGTCTAAAAAGCTAATAAGCTTTGCATCGGCATTTTGGTGAGAGCAGATGAGGATTATAAAATTTATGTAGTTGCTAGCTTCTTTTGGAGCGACCTGATTTTTTTTCGCTGGTATTATAAATTTCTCTCCAAAAATTTGTATAAGCTCGAAAAGCTCGTTTTTGCTTAGAGTTTTATCGCTAGCAAGCTCTTCAAGCTTTTCGATCGTGATCTCCTCTTCACCCTCAGCTTCTAGCCCTCTTGCCAAGACTTGATGATCTTTGTTTTTTAGCAAAAGATAGATTAGCGCGCAAATGGCAACTATAAGCAAAAAGACAAAAAAGACTATCAAGCCTTTAAGAAGCATCTATAGCCTTGTGCAAAGAGAGCGTTTCGTAAATGCAAGAACGCTCATCGCTATCATAATGGCGATGCTTATCCAGACAAAATCAGGCACCGGAAGCGGATCTCCAGCTGCGTATGAGTGCATGCCAGCTAGATAGAAATTTACCCCAAAATAGGTCATTATGATCGACCAATAGGCAAAAAATGATGCAACAGCAAATGCGTATTGATTATTAAGCTTTGGTATAAATCTCATGTGAAGCACTGCTGCATAGACAAGGATCGAAACTAGCGCCCAAGTCTCCTTGCTATCCCAGCCCCAGTATCTACCCCAACTCTCATTCGCCCAAACGCCACCTAAAAAGTTTCCAAGCGTGAGTAAGCTAAGACCAAGTATCATCGCCATCTCATTTATACGTGTCGCTTCAGTGATATTGCGTGCGATCTCTGCATTTGGCTTTTTCTTGTTTTGCAAGATGATAAGTAGCAAAGTAAATCCACCAAGCAACGCACAAAGGCCTAAAAATCCATAACTTGCAGTTATGATAGAGACGTGGATAGTTAGCCAGTAGCTCTGAAGCACAGGCACAAGCGTCGTGATCTGCGGATCCATCCAGCTAAGGTGTGCAACAAATAGCGTAACGCCAGCTAATATAGATGTAAGCGCAAGTGCGATCGGACTGCGTTTTGCAAAGATGATACCAGATAGACCAAGTGCCCAAGCGATATAGACCATCGACTCGTAGGCGTTACTCCAAGGGGCGTGCTCAGCGATGTACCAGCGAAGACCAAGTCCAGCTGTGTGCGCAAGAAAGGCTAGTAAATTTATAATATATACAGCTTTAACTATGCCATTTATCTGCACTTTTGGTGCTAGCATTTTTACAAAAACAAATAGCAAAAGTGCAAGTCCAGCCAAAAGATATATCGGTGTCAAGCGGTCAAATACTTGAAATTTATTAAATAAAATTTCTATATCTATCTTTCTCTCACTTGGCATGACAGCAGCGCCGTATTTGTGCTGATAGGCTGAAATTTTCTCAAGCGCCGCATCCGCCTTGCTCCAGTCATTATCCTTTGAGGCTGCATCAACAGCCGAGAAATACTCTCTCATCATGCCAACTACTAGCTCAGCCTCTTTTGGCGAGAAGTACATCATCGCGCTAGCTGGCGAATACCAAGAATTTGACGGATCGTCTTGTTTTGGGAAAATTTTGAAAATTTCACCGATAAATATCATATAAAATACATTTAGTCTCTCGTCGATCTTTATCACATCTTTGTCAAATGTATTGCGTGAGCCTGGGTGTTTGCGGTTTGCTATCTCGGCAAATTTTGTTAGTTTATACTCGCTTCCACCATCTTTTGTCGCTTTAAAAAATTCATCAAAGCTTGCGTATCTTGCATTCTCATCGACGCCTAACTCTTTTTTTAGCTCCTTGCTTTGACCAAGTGCGATGATCTTCTCGTTTCGCCAAAAATCAGGCGTTACCATTATAGAAAGCATCGCTTGGTTTGAATTTAAACTACCTATGCTCTCGCCTCTGTGAATTTTGTTTAAAACCTCTTTGCTAAGCGTATCAAATGGCTTCATCCTGCCATCTGGACTTTGCACGATAAGCCTAGCAAGCTTGTCTGCATGCTCTTTGCTGATATGTGGCAAGAAGTCCTCAGCCTTTAGCGAGCTAAAATTTAAGCCCAAAAGTAAGACCGCTATGAGTGCAGCAACTTTTTTACCGCTTTTTGTTGATTCATTATCTATTAGTTTTGCGAGCTTTCTAAAGCGGCTGTTAGGGTTTATGACATTTAGCAAGAAGCCAAGACCTAGCAAAAAGTAGCCGATATATGTCGGGATCTTGCCTGGGTCTTTATTAACAGAGAGGATCGTGCCTTTCTCATCAGTATCGTATGAGCTTTGGAAAAATCTATATCCATCATAATCAAGCACGTGGTTCATATAAATTCTATAATCAAACCCCGGATCATTCGTGCCATCTTTTACCACAACCTCGCTTGAGTAGCTCATAGGAGAATTTGAGCCAGGATATCTTTTTAGCTCAAAGTCTTTTAGATAGAGGCTAAATGGGAGTTTTATCTGCTGAGCTCCCCATGAAGCGTTAAATTTCTGTCCAGCCACGGCGATACGTGAAGGCTCCATTAGGTTGTAAAATACATGCATCTCTTTACTCTCACCTTTGTAGTTTAGCTCAGCTATCAACGCATTAAACTCGCTATCCTTTGAGCTAACTAGCTTTCTTGAAGCGTGCGCTGAGACTAGCCTTGGGGCGAAATTTATATTTGAGATAGTATATAAGCTGCCTGTGCCAAATTCATTCACGCTGCCAGCTTTTAGCTCAGTTTTAGAGCTATCCGCCATAGTAAATTTTGAAAGATCGGCATTAGAAGTAACTGTGAAATTTCCATCATTTAGTCTAAAAAGAACATATTTTTTATTTTCATCTGGTTTAGCATTAAAGATAAAGCTGATATCTCCAACCCTTGCTTCTTCTTCTTTAAGTAAAAATATCTCTTCGCTTTCGCTCTCGTTTGATACTACAAATTCAATGACAGGCTTCCCGCTATCATCATTTACAAATTTATAGCTTGCATTTGGCACAAATTCTTTAAATTTTAAACTAGCCTCGCCATCTGCTGTTTTTAGCTTTAGATCAAAACCCTTCTTCACATCAGCAAGTCCCAAAGGCATAGCCGAGCTGATCTCTTCGCCTTTGTCGTTAAGCGCTGTTAAATTTATATACGAAACCTTCGTGCTAACAACGTTTGAAGCGGTGTTTTCACGTATATGCATATCAGCTTCAAAGCCAAGGTATCTTGTGATGCCAGCACCGATTAAGATGACGATAAAACCTAAGTGAAAGATGAGTGATGGGAGTTTTTTAGGATCGATCAGGTTGTATCTAAAGATGTTGAAGGCTAAATTTATACCAAGCAGTAGTTGGATAAGCGCAAACCAGCTAGCTCCATAAACATAGTACCAAGCTGCTTCAGTGCTGGTTTTGCTCTCTATTATTGTGGCGGCTCCGCTAGCTACAGCAAAGATTATCATCAAAACGATAGCTGAGCCCATACTTAAAAATAATGTTTTTGGATTTAACATCTGCTTCCTTTTATTTATATTGTGGCAAAGCTACCGAAGTGAAATTTATCTTAAATAACTGCCCTGCTTTGTTTCGGTTGAAACTGGTTTATTTTCGTTTGTATCTTGATCTGCAAGCGCATCCTTGCCTTTTAGATAAGCAAGTATTGCACCTAGATCATTGTTTGAGACGATCTTAGCTTGGTTTTGCATTACGTTTTTACCGCTACCACCAAAGCTTGAGTCACTTCTATAAGAGATGATGCTATCTTCTATATCTTTAGCATCCATGTTTTTAAGTGGTGTTGAACCAAATGGTCTTTTATCTGCGCTTTCACCATGGCAGCTAGCACATTGTTTCTCATAAAGCTCTTTTCCTAAAGAGACGCTATATCTACCTTTTCTATCAACGCCAAATTTTAAAATTCTATTGTCTTTATAACGTCTTGGATCTTCATCAACATAGACATTTACTTTTTCATTTCTGTCATTAGCCTGCTTTTTTGCCATTTCGGCAAGCTCTTTACCAAACTCACCACGAGCTTCTATATAATAAACCTGAGAAGCTGCAAAGGCATTTGCCACCAAAAAACACGCCAAAAAAGAAATTTTAATATTTTTCATAAGTTTCCTTGAAATTTTGCTCTAAATTTAAAAATCCCGGATCAGATTGTCCGACCCGGGATTATATCATAAGTTGATTAACGAGCTATGAATTAGAATGAGTATTTAGCTTCAAATCTAAATTTGTCAGTTCTCTCTTTATCTCCGTCATGCTCTTTTTCTGTTGTAAAGGCATAGAATGAGCTAAATTTCAACTTTTTATTGTATTGATAAGCAAATCTTGGAACAAATTCTTCAACTTTATCTTTTACATCTGGGTTACCAGCACCAGCTGAAGTTTTTTGAGTACCTTTAACATAATCTAAGCCAACTTTGAATTTATCAAATGTATATGCACTTGTTGCATAGAAGAAGTTACCTTTACCCTCTGCATATGTCCAGTCAAATACATCTTCACCAGCAGTTATTAGACCACCTTGATCTTCAAATGTAAATGCTGATATACCTTTATCTTGAGCTTTCCAGCCGATATAACCAGCAGCTAGATCAAAACCAAATAGTGAAGTTGAAAGTTCGCCAGCATAGAAGTTACCATCATTGTAGCCAAGGATGTTTTTAGCTTCTTTATCAGCTGTGCTGTTTGCATAGTTAAGTCTTGCACCTAGGGCAAAGTCATTAGTGATGTCGAATTTAGCTGAAACGTCAGCTGCAAGTACATCAGCTAGATTAGTTAAAGTACCATACCATAGTTGGAAGCTAACTGGATTAAATGAACCAGCAATACCAGCTGCATATAAGTTACCAACGTCATAAGTACTCAAATAACCAGTAGCTTTATATAGATTTCCATCACTTTCAACATCATCACCCTCAAGAGCATCAAAAGCTAAAGCAGTTAGAGTAAGACCTTCGATATCTTCATTTACTACTCTTACGCCAGTACCGATTGCGTCATCAGTAAAGTATGAGTCAATAGTTTGTTTACCAGCTGTTATAGTAGTACCACCGATCTTATAGCCAAGATAGAATTGGTGGACACCAAATCCTTTAGTTGTGTTTGTTTTATCTGTACCAGCACCAGCATTATCACCTGAGCCATCAGTAGCATTGTATCTTAAACCAACAACGCCAAAGAAGTTATCATCGATAGCAGCTTTAAAATTTGTGATCATTTTAAAGTTATGGCCAGCCTCATTTGATTTTTTAACATTTTTTTGGTTTTTGTCATAATCATGTACATGAGTATATCTGTATCTTGCCATACCAGAAAGATCAACATTTTTTATAGCTTCTTCAAGTGGAGTAGCACTTGCTACACTTGAGAATGCGCCTAAAGCAACCAAAGCGGCTAAACTAATTTTTGTTAGTTTCATTTTTTCTCCTTTTAAGGTTTTTGTGTCGACGATTATAATCAATAAATTTTAAGATGAAGCTTAAAAAATCATAAAATTTTGCACTTTTGTTACCGATCGTTTACCGATTTTGACCAAAAAGAGGTATATTTTGATAATTTAACTTTTACAAGTGAGACTTTTAAAAAAGGGGATAAAAAGAAAAAGGGGCCGTTGCTTTGCCCCTTAAAAGGAGTTCTAGTTTTGATTGCTGATGAAATTATATATGCTGGCAGTAAATCAACGGTAATCTAAAAAGAAATTTTCTCCTCTTTTGGTACTTCGATATTTGTTTTTATATTTTTTCTTTTTACAACTACTTCATTTTGTGGTTTTCTTATGCCATTAAATGCACCTCTGGAGCCGCCCTCTTTTATAAGAAGCATGTCTATGAGCTTATCTGCGTAAAAAGTCGCATAGACAAGATCGCCCTTATCGTAATAATATCTGTTTGCACAAAAATTTGCTTTGTTTAGTTTGTGATTTTTCACATCGCTGGCTACTATCTCGTAGCAGTATTTCGAATCTTTATAGCTGACATCTTTTATGAAGCCTTTAATGGAGCTTTTTGCAGGTGTAGTTTTAGTAGCTTGCCTTGGTTGCTTGCGAACTGGTGGATTATCATCAAAAAATGAACATCCCAAAAACATAGTGGCTACTGCTAGAGGAAGTAAAATTTTAGCTTTCATCTTTTCTCCTTAATATAAAGAGAAAAGTATAGCTTTTAAGATTAAATAAAATTTGTGAATTTTAAAATTTGAGTTTTGTGCTTACATTAATATATAAATTTCTTGGGAGAGACCCCAAGGAATTTAAGCTGATACGTTTAAGACGTTACCGCCAAACTCGGCGATCTTTTTATCAAGCGTCTCAAGGGTCTTTTCGATAGTCTTTTGTGAAATTTCAGGAAGCTCACCGCCCCAAATTTTCTTTGCATCCTCAAAGCCCTTTGCCACGCCCTCTCTACCAGCTTTTAGCTTCTCTACATCATCACCTGCGCCATTTAGCACAAAGCCAGCTATCCTATCAGCTGTATTTGCGATGCCAAAAAAGCCATTTTCACTAACTAGCTCACTCGCCTCATCGCTACTTAGCTCTCCTAGAGCTTTGCCGTTGTAGCCGATGCCTGCTAGATCAAGTCCAGCTAAAATGTCTGATAAATTTTCAGGTACGTTAAAGCTTAGACCACCTTGTGCTAGTAAATTTGAGCTAGCATTTTGAGTAATATCTTTTTGATACTGCAAAAAATAGCTATTTGAGATCTCTTTTGCGCTTAAATTTAAAACCTCAGGCTGCTTTTTAGAAACCTCTTTTTCATCTTTGTGAAGTGAAATTTCTGATTTTACATTCTCTTTTACGCTTGAAGTGTTGTATGAGCTTACGATTTGACTGATTTGCATATTTGGCTCCTATAAGTTTATAAAAACTATATCGCCAAAAGGTGGAATTTATTTAGGGTAAAGCGGGAGAGCTCCCGCTGTGATTATTTGCCAAGTGTTGCGTTTAGCATCCAGATGGCTTTTTCAAATTTAGCTATTTGATCTTGCGCATACATCTGAGTTGTTGTGTCGCCCTCTGCAAGCTCATCAAGCTTTTTAAACTCGCCCAAAAGGTGCTTGTAATCAGCCAAAACGATCTCTAAAACTTCAGTTGGAGTGTAGCTCTCTTTTGGCTCGTGTTTTATGTGAGCGACTTTTGCTAGCTCCTCAGCCTTGACGATAGGTCTGCCACCAAGCATAAGAGCCCTCTCAGCTGCGTCATCAAAAATCTCACTCATATCTTCGTAAGCTTTCTCTGTATATTCGTGGACGCTAAAAAATTGAATACCTTTTACATTCCAGTGAAGATCGTGAAATTTGATATAAAGTGCATTTGCATCAGCCTGAATTGTGTTTAACTGTAAAATAACTTTTGACATTTTGTCTCCTTCTTTATTGTTTAAATGTAGTGAAATTATATTGACTTAGAGTTAATCACTGGTTAATCAAATAATAAAATTTATTATTTAGTATAAATTTTGACTACAAAATAAATTTATCTTGTAGTCAAATGTAGAATTTAGGAATTTGTCTATTTTTTATAAGGTGTAGTTTTATAGCCTTGCTCGATCAAACTACTCATGCCACCATCTAAATTTATAATCTTAAGATCTGAGCTATCTATCGCTGCAGCTGCTGCTGTGCTTCTTCTGCCACTTCTACAAACAAGAGCGATAGGCTTTTTGATATCAACCGCCTTTGAAAGCTCATCTAAAAATGTACTCTTATCACTTGGATCAAAAGTGATGGTCTTTGCACCAGCTATGATGCCAGTCTCTTGCCATTCAGATGGAGTTCTAATATCAACGATCTGATCATATTTTTTGATCTCATCTGGGCTTATATTAACAGTTTTAACATCAGCTGACAACATACAACAAACGGCTCCTAAAAGTAAAATTTTTTTCATCTACTCTCCTTAAATAAATTTTTGAAATGTTAGCATGGATTATTAAATATATAAAATTTTTGTTGATAAATTTTATTGATAGTGAGGTCATACAAATAATTCATTAAAAAATAAATTTATTTATATGCCAAACACAACTACTTATAAAAATAAGAATTCTAAATATAAATGATTTATAGCACTCTATAAAAGATTTTTATGAGGTGGTATTTAAAGCAGGAGTGGTG